>ERZ1292640.358-Hain-H43-02um-R1-358-length-36809-cov-7_pt1 | contig 36809 bp, 19 predicted proteins | sample MGYA00564404_ERZ1292640 | MGnify/ENA primary metagenome ERZ1292640 (study PRJEB36523, sample SAMEA6512636) | groundwater metagenome | collected 2019-01-08 | study: AquaDiva: Metagenomics assemblies of 32 groundwater samples | reverse complement strand
CCTGGAATTTTGGGATGAATTACGCCTTCAACTGGGGGCTGGCGGCGGGCAAAGCGCCTTGAAACGGTGACTGGGGCGTGCACTCAGTCAGGAACATCTGGTGGTTTGTGAACTTCCGCTGGGCAGAATGAGGTAGAGGCTACAATGCAGATCAACGTCACCATCCCGGTTTTTAATGAAGCATCTCGGCTACCCGCGAGTGTTCCCAAACTGCATCAGTTTCTTACTGAGCATTGCCGCTTCAAGTTCGAGATCGTCATTGCGGATAATGCCTCGGCCGACCGGACATTGGAAATCGCCCGTTCCTTGTCGCAAACATACGAAGGGATGCGTGTAGTGCACTTGGATCAAAAAGGGCGCGGGCGGGCGATCAAGAAAGTTTGGACCGAAAGCCAAGCTGACCTTCTCAGTTACATCGATGTGGACTTATCCACGGACTTGGCTGCGCTTCCGCCTTTGATTGAAGCCCTGGCCAGTAATGGGTTTGATCTGGCCGTTGGTTCGCGGCTGCTCAAAACTTCACTCACCACGCGCGGCCTCAAACGGGAATGCATTTCACGCTGCTACAACAATCTGCTGATTAATGCGTTGTTTCACACAAGATTCTCAGATGCCCAATGCGGGTTCAAAGCCATAACCAGGAAGGCAGCCACCGAGCTTTTGCCTTTGGTTGAAGACGACGCCTGGTTCATGGACACCGAATTGCTGATTCTGGCCGAGAAGCTCGGCTACCGGATTTTCGACTTGCCGGTGCGCTGGGTTGATGACCCGGACAGCCGGGTTAAAATCATCCAGACGGCGTTCCATGATGTCAGAGGTCTGATCCGGTTGCATCGGCAACTACGGAAGAGTCCTCCGTTCAAAATGCCAGCGAATAACCAGCCGTCCGAACGCCGCGGCAGTGGGAATGAATCCATGCCAAACTGACCAAGATTACTCGGAAATCGCTGAACGCCATCTCTTCATCCAATGAGCTCGCAACCCTCTTTTTCCCTCATTTTATCTCCGCCGGTTTGATCGTGATGATCCCGTCCTCGATTTGAATGCTTTCGACATTTTGCAGAAGTTGCTGGGCCTCCATGTTCTGGCCGAGGTTCTGAAGCAAGTTCCTGAACGGGTCAGTTCTTATGAACATCTACTTCTTGGTTTACCCTGCTGCCAGCGCGTGTTCACTGAACCTTAGCATCTGTGATTCGACACTCGGACCCGTGATGGCTGTTCTCTATTTCCCACCTGGGAAAATATTGACAAGCCGATCGGGAAGTCAGAGACAAGGTGGAACTTGTCCCTCCCTGAACTCAAGGGCGCGCGCCGTCGCCGCCACAAGCCGCTGCAATCGGCTGAGGAAGGCCCATTCTGCAACGCTGTTGCAATGCGGACCAAAGGCTTTCAGGCCAGGATCGCTTTGACCACTTCCCCATACACATCGGTCAGGCGGAAATCGCGGCCCTGGAACTTATAGGTCAGCTTGGTGTGGTCGAGGCCGAGCAGATGTAGAATCGTGGCTTGCAGGTCGTGCACGTGCACTTTGTCCTGCACGACGTTGTAGCCGAGTTCGTCGGTGGCTCCGTAAGTCAAGCCGCGTTTGATTCCGCCTCCCGCCATCCATAAGCTGAACGCTCGCGGATGATGGTCGCGTCCGAGGAATTTCGAGCCGTTGCGCTCTTCATTCATGGGGGTGCGGCCAAATTCACCGCCCCAAATCACCAGGGTTTCATCAAGCAAACCGCGTTGTTTCAAGTCCTTGATCAAAGCCGCCATCGCCCGATCTGTCTCGATGGTGCGCTTTTTCAGCCCGCCCGGCAGGGTGATGTCCGTATCTTCATTGACCCCATGCGTGTCCCAGCCGCGATGGTACAACTGCACGAAGCGAACGCCGCGTTCGATGAGCCGCCTGGCCAGGAGACAGTTGTTGGCAAAAGAAACTTTGCCAGGCTCAGTCCCGTACATTTCATGGACCGCTTTCGGTTCCTTGGAAATCTCCATCAGTTCCGGGGCGCTGGTCTGCATCTTGTAGGCCATCTCGAAGGCGTTGATGCGCGTCTCAATCTCCGGGTCCCCCACGGCGGCGAATTGCATCTGGTTGAGATCACGCAATGCGTCCAGTGAGCGGCGGCGGCCGGCGGCATCCATGCCGGGTGGATTGGAAACAAACAAAATGGGATCGCCTTGGGAACGGAATTGAACCCCCTGATAGACCGTGGGCAGAAAGCCGCTGCTCCAGCAGGCGGTGCCGCCGCTCGGCTGGCCGCCGCCCGACAGCAACACGACAAAGCCCGGCAAATCCTGGCATTCACTGCCCAATCCATAATTCAACCACGAGCCCATGCTGGGCCGCCCGATCTGCGTCGAGCCGGTATTGAGAAAAATTTGCGCCGGCGCATGGTTAAAGGCATCGGTCACCATTGATCGAATGATGGTGATGTCGTCCGCCACCTCGGCCAGATGCGGCAGCAACTCGGAAAGCTCCGCGCCCGATTGGCCGTGTTTCTTGAACTTCCAGACCGTCCCCAGCAATTTCGGCACCCCTTTGATAAAAGCGAAGCGCTCGCCTTTGACCACTTCCTCGGGCACCGGTTTCATGTTTAACTCCACCAGCTTCGGCTTGTAATCGAACAGGTCGAGCTGCGACGGCGCGCCTTCCATGAACAGGTAAATGACCCGCTTGGCTTTCGCCGGGAAATGGGGGGCTTTGGGCGTGAGCGGATTGGGGACCGCATGCGCCGGGACGCCGGCGAACAGCTTTTCATTCAGCAGCGAGGCCAGCGCCATGGCCCCAATCCCCCCGGAACATTTGCCGAAGAAATGGCGGCGCGTGATCGCGTGGAGATGCTGACGATGAAAGTTCGTGAATTGGCAGTTCATATCAACCTTTGGTAATCGTCTCATCCAGGTTCAGCAGCACGTTGGCTACCACGCTCCACGCGGCCAGTTCACAGACATCAAAGCCTTCCGGAGCTTTGCCGACGGCCCCGAAGGCCATGGCTTCAGCCGCTTTGACATCTTTTCTGTAATTGGCCAGTTCCGCCTCGTAAATGGCCAGCACCCGCTCCAGTTCCTTCGGCTGCGGCGGCCGGGCCACGCACAGCCGAAAGGCATACTCGGCTCGCTTCGCCGGATCGGGTCCGATGACGCTGCTGACTTTCCGGGCCATGACCTGGGCTGCCTCCACAAAGGCCGGATCGTTGAGGGTGGTCAAGGCTTGCAGCGGCGTGTTGGTGCGGGGCCGGCGGGTGCAAATCACTTCCCGGCTCGGAGCGTCGAACGAGAAAAAGCTCGGATAAGGCGAAGTCCGCTTCCAGTAGGTGTAAAGCCCGCGGCGGTACTTGTCTTCCCCGGCGCTGAGGCCCCATTTTTCATCTCCGTAAATCTGCGTCCAGATGCCTTCGGGCTGATGAGGAAAGACACTGGGACCGCCGATTTTGCGCTTCAACAAGCCGCTGGCCGCCAACGTAATGTCGCGCACCATCTCGGCCGGAACACGGAAACGCGGTCCGCGGGCGTAGAGCCGGTTGGCGGGGTCGATCTCGGCCAACTCGGGTGTAAGGCGCGAGGATTGGCGGTAGGTGGCCGAATGAACAATGAGCCGGTGCAAAGCCTTCATGTCCCAGCCGCTTTCCATAAACTCGACCGCCAGCCAATCGAGCAATTCCGGGTGCGTGGGTGGAGTGCCTTGCGTCCCGAAATCTTCCTGCGTTTCCACCAAACCGCGTCCAAAATATTGCGCCCAGAAACGGTTCACGGTCACGCGCGCAGTCAGCGGGTTGCCTCGATCCACCAGCCACTTGGCCAGGGTCAGCCGATTGGGAGGCGCTCCGGCTGGCAACGGCGGCAGAACGCCCGGGACACCGGGCGAGACCGCATCGCCTTTACTGAGGAAGTTGCCCCGCAGATGGATGTGAGTTTCGCGCGGCTTTGCGAGTTCCTTCAGGACCAGCGTGGTCGGGATTTCCTTTTTCAGTTCCTCTTCGATCTTGCGCTGGGTGGCCAATTGCTCCCTGGTTTCCAGCAAGGCCGGCGCGATGGAGCGGTAAAAAGCCGAGAGGTCCTCCTTCTGTTTTGGCGTGCGCTCGCTCGGCGCCACGCTCAGTATCCTCAACGTCGCCGCCGGCAACAAAGATTCAGGAATCGGGCGCTCGTTGGTGGTAATCGACAAACGAAAGCGTCCCAGGTTGGCTTCGGGATATTTGGAATCGTTCCTCAGCACGACTGTCAAGGTTGCTCCGTTTTCAAATTCGATTGGCTTTTCCGCTTGCAGCAAGGCGTAGCGGTCGATCCGGTTTTTCTCTTCGCCGGCATCCACCGCCCAGCCCGGACCTTCCTTGCCATCGATCAAATTCGCGACGTTATGATCCTTTTGCGTGTAATCCGCCGCCGCCTTTTTGAAGACCACCGCCTGGGCCGCTTTCGGATTATCTTTCGGCGCTGCCTTGGCCTCGAAGCGACTGAGCACAAAGCTGCCGTTGGAATGGCGCCCCAAGCTCTTCTTGGGCAGGCTGTCATCCGGCAGGACTTCGAGGCGCAAACCGGTGATCTTTTTCGCGTCCACGTGAGCGACCACGGTGTAGGTGTCATTGGATGGGTTTGTGCCGCCGGCCAGAATTGATTTGTCCTCCGTCTTGGTCAGGGTGGCGCCGCCCGCCGAGAGGTAGCCGACCGGATCGAGCGCGGTCCAGCGCACGGCTTGCTCGGCCATTTTGTATTCCCAGGCCGCCTGCGCTGCGTCCAAGTCGGGCGTTTGCGTGCTCATGGTCTTTTCCAGCTTGGCCAACTCCGATTGGTTCTTCTCCCGGCGCGCCGCCTGTTCCGGCGAGGGCACGTCGAATTCCGGTTCGTCGGCATTGTTAAGGAAGGCAAAGAACTGGTAGTACTCTTTGAGCGTGAACGGATCGTACTTGTGCGTGTGGCACTGGGCGCAAGCCAGCGTCGTTCCCAGCCAAATCGATGCCGTGTTGTTCACGCGGTCCACGACGGTTTCCACTCTCGACTCTTCCTTGTCCACGCCGCCTTCGGTATTGAACATGGTGTTGCGATGGAAGCCGCTGGCGATCTTTTGCTTCACTGTGGCTTCGGGCAGCATGTCACCGGCGATTTGTTCGATGGTGAACTGATCGAGCTTCATGTTTTGGTTGAACGCTTCGATGACCCAATCCCGGTAGAGCCACATTTTTCGGCCCGGATCCTTTTCGTAACCGTGGCTGTCGGCGTACCGCGCCAGGTCGAGCCACATTCGCGCCCAGTGCTCACCGTAATGAGGCGAGGAGAGCAGTTGCTCAGCGGCCTTGTCCCAGGCATTCGTGCTTTGGTCGGCCACAAATTGATCCACTTGTTCCACCGTGGGCGGGAGGCCGATCAAATCGAGGCTGAGGCGGCGGATCAACACAGCCGGGTCGGCCTCCGGTGACGGACCCAAGCCTTCTTTCTCCAGCCGCGCGAGAACGAAATGATCGATGGCGTTTCGCGCCCAGGAGCTGTTTTTCACGGAAGGCAATTCGGGTCGAACCGGCTTCAGGTAGGCCCAATGCCGGTTGGTTGAAACCTGGGCATTGGCTGCGGCAGGTTGCTCGGAGCCGGCGGCGTCGGGCCAGACTGCGCCCTGTTCAATCCAGGCGCGAAGCAGGCCGATTTGTTCGGCGCTCAGGCGCTCGCCTTTCGGCGGCATAAAGGTGTCCGGATCGAGTCCGGCCACATAATGAATCAGCCGGCTCTCGGCACTCTTGCCAGGAATGATGGCGGGGCCTGAGTCGCCGCCTTTGAGCGCCTCGGCCTTCGAGTCGAGACGCAGCCCGTTCTTTTGCTTTTCCGGTCCGTGGCACTGGTAGCAATGCTCAGCCAAGACGGGCTGGATATCGCGGCTGAAATCGACAGGGAGCGCCGCGGGCGCTGGCAAGGCCTGGGCCGCGGACGGCACCGGCTGAGCATGGGCGAGAACACACCAAGCCGCGCAGTGGAGCGCAGTTGTGGCAAGTCGCTTCACGGATAGACTTTGTCTGTTCAGGAACTGATCTGATTTAATAGAGACATTTTAACTCGAAGAGGTGCGGACTGTCCATCGCCAAAACCACAGTCCGTAAAACCACGAGTTGATCCTCCCTGCTATTGCTGAATGAAATAGCTCAAGTTCTCCAACTCAATCGCGAGGTTGACGTTGTTGACCATCACGTCCTCAGGCACGTGCAAGACAATGGGCGCGAAATTGAGGATACCGGTGATGCCGCAGTCCACGAGTGTATTCGTGATTTCCTGGGCCACAGGGGTGGGCACCGTCAGAATGGCCATCTTCACCCCTCGCTCACGCACGAACTCAGGAAGCCGTTCCATGCTGTGAATCGGCGTGGGAATGTCCTTGTTGCGCTTGCGCTCCAGGTTGATATCGAAGGCGGCCACAATCTCGAAACCTTCCTGCTCGAAGCCACGGTAAGAGAGCAAGGCCAGCCCCAGATTGCCGACACCCACCAGAATGACCGGCTGCAAACTGGTCGTGCCCAGCAGGTCGGAAATCATCTTGCTGAGCTGCTCAACGTCGTAACCCAGCCCGCGCGTGCCGAATTGGCCAAAGTAAGTCAGGTCCTTGCGCAATTGCGTGGACTTAACCCGGGCCCGCGCCGGCCAGAGCTTCGCTCGAAACCGTCCGGATGCCATTAAGCTTGAGCCGCTGCAGACAACGCAGATAGACAGACAAACGATAAACTGCTTTGCGTGGGATTTCAGGGCGAACGGATTTTTTCAAAACGTGCGGAAATTAGGGGAAAGGCTGGTTAACGGCAAGATCCGATCATAGTCTGTCCCTGCTAATCCACAAAAACCAGCTCGTTCGACATGAGGAGGACTTGAACGTACTTTTCCCAGGGATCAAGCGGTTTGGGCGATTCTTTCGGGCCGCTGAAATCCTGTTTCGCATCCCATTCAATGGCGGCGCTGCCCGAGGCAGGCGGCGTTGCGGTGAGCATCTTGATCACGGGCGCCCAAGTGAATGAGTCCGAATCAACGCCGGCTCGGCAGTCCACCAAAAAGTCGATCGCCTCGCCTCGCTGCACTTCCAGCCGTGCGACGTTGGCCGGTTCTTTCCCATGTTGAACCGTCCAGGTTCCCAGTTCACCCTGGCGGCTGGAAACGATGCGTCCTTGCACCCCATCGCCGCTCTCGGAGCCATGCCCAAGTGCGCCGCTGATGCTCACTGAGCCGGCGCGGGGAGCAGTCCAGCGCCGGATGGCCGCATGTTGCGGATCGTTGCCGGCGTGGCCTCCTTCAGCGTTGAGCAGCACCCAGCCGAGTTTGTCATCGGGCAATTTATCGCCGCCTTGCCAGGTTTGGCCGGTGAAATGAGGCAACGGCTGGAACTGCGGCACGCGTTGGGCAGCGTTATCATACTCGCCATAGCCATATTGCCAGGTCGGAACCTCCGCTTCCCGCGGCGGAGCAGCGGCTTGTCTTTCAAGATAACCCAAAGCGAGTTGCACTTCGTCCGCCCTCGGCGCGCGTTGAAAAGCGATTTGGTAGAGAGCTTTGATCCGCTGCTTCGGCCGGCGCTCGGATTTTACCTCTGGCCGTTTCAGCAGGTCCCGGGCTTGTTGCACCACGAAAGGACTGTTGATCATGAACAAGGCCTGCTGCGGAACCGTGGTCGAAAACCGTTGCGAACTTGTCGTGTCAGGACTGGCGAAGTCAAAGGTGCGGAACAGGCCCGGCAGATTCTGGCGCTCGATGAATCCATAAACGGTCCGGCGCATGGAGAACGGTTCGGTCGTGATGTCCACGGCCCGCCCGCCGGCGCTGGAGTCCAATTGGCCGGCCACGGTCAGGAGCGTATCCCGCATGGCCTCGAATTCGAGCCGGCGCCGCGACATTTTCCAGAGCCATTGATTGGCGGGGTCCAACTGCGCGTAACTCGCGTGATCGTCCGTGCTCTGCTGGTAAACGCTGGAGAGCAGGATGAGGCGATGCAGCTTTTTCAGCGACCACGCTTCCTCCATGAATCGCCAGGCCAGATAATCCAGAAGCTCCGGATGTGTGGGTGGCTCGGAGCGGAGGCCGAAATCACTCGGTGTGCGGACCAAGCCGGAGCCGAAATGCTGGAGCCAAACACGATTGACCATCACCCGCGCCGTCAATGGATTGTCTTGGCTGGCGATGGCCCGGGCCAACTCCAACCGTCCGCTCCCCTTCTGGAAGGGCTGGCGGTCCTGGCCCGCCAGAATCTCCAGGAATTGGCGGGGCACTTCGGGTCCGGGGTTGCTGGGATTCCCGCGCACAAAAACTCGCGGGTTAAGCGGCGTCGGATTGTCCTGCAAAACCATGGCCCGAGGGGGTGAACCCGGATGCGTGGCATCAAGTTCGTCCAGCTTGCGCTGGAGAGCGCGGCTTTTCTGGCGCGTGGGCACGTCGAACAGGCGCGTAACCTCGGCGGCGGGCAGGCTGGCCGGCGCATCGCTGGCGTAAAGCACCTGTCGGAGGGCTTCCCGAGCGGGATCCGGCAAGTTTGAGACGGGTAACTGGTGACTGGTAACTGGTAACTGGTGATTTCGGATTTCGGATTTCGGATTTCGGATTTCGGATTTTTCGATCGCCTCCTGCCACTCCTTCTCTGTCGCCTCAAAAAGCTTTCCGTAACGCTGAGCCACTTCTTTCATGGAAGCAGGCGGTTCGCCTGCAAACGCCTTGGCGACCAGCGGATTCAGCGGAGCCGAGGCATCCTGGTTGGCGGCGAATTTGGCGGCCAGTGCCTGAGCTTTGGTCGAGAATTCGTTTTCAGGCAAGGCCGAGAAGGCAGACCAAGGAGTGAAGATGGGATGAGGCTGTTTGCTCCAGTTTTCCAGGCTCTGAATCCAGCGTCGCACCACGCCGGCATCGAGCTTGCGTTCCCTGGCCAGGCCTTCAGCTTTGGACGGGTCAGCGAGTTGCTGGGTGTCGTAGGCGGCCAGCAGGTATTCGCCCGTTTGCTGGCGGAGTTTAGCCAATGCTTCGGCTTGCTTTGTTTCCTCGAACTGCCGGAGTTCTTCCGCGCGCTTTTCACGTTCCGCCAGGTACTCGGCATAGGCAGCCGGCCGGGCTTGGTCGCCCAGCAAAGGCTTTTCCGCCGGTTCCGAGCAACTGCCGAAGATGCCGTAGAGCGAATAATAATCCTTGGCAGGGATGGGATCGTACTTGTGATCGTGACAGCGGGCGCAGGCCACCGTCAGTCCCATCATGCCCCGGCTGACCACATCGATCCGGTCGTCAATGATGTCATGCTGGTTGTTGAGGAAACGGCGGCCCAGGGTGAGGAAACCCAACGCCGCCAAGGGCCGTTTGTCTTCGCCCAAGGGCAACAGGTCGCCGGCAAGCTGTTCGATGAGGAAACGGTCGAAAGACAGGTCTTCGTTCAAGGAGCGAATCACATAATCGCGATAGGTGTAGGAATAGGGGAACCGGCGTTCTTCCTCGAAGACGTAGCCTTTGGTGTCGGCATAACGGGCCACATCCAGCCAATGGCGTCCCCAGCATTCGCCATAACGTGGCGAACCGAGCAATCGGTCCACCACCTTGGCAAAGGCCTCCGGCGATTTGTCAGCCAGGAACGCCGCTACTTCTTCGGGAGTGGGAGGGAGGCCGGCCAGACCGAAGGTCGCGCGGCGAATCAAAGACCATTTATCCGCCCGGCGCGAGGGCGCCATGCCTTTTTCTTCCAGCTTGGCCAGCACAAACTGATCGACGGGCGTCTGAATCCATCGCTGATTCTGCACCGCTGGGATGGGCGGTTTCTTGACGGGTTGAAATGCCCAGTGCGAAGCAGACGGTTGAAGGTTGAGGGTTGAGCCTGCCTGTGCCGGCGCGGCAGTCAGGGGTTGAGATGCGCCGGAAGGGAGTTGGTTCGTGCGCGGGTCCGGAGCGCCCATTCTTACCCAGGCTTCCAAGTCGGAAATCTGTTCAGCGGAAAGCTTTTTGTTCTTGGGCGGCATCTGGAGATTCTCATCGAGGTAGCGAACCGCTTTGATCAACAGGCTTTTCTCCGGATCACCTGGAATAACAGCCGGGCCGGAATCGCCCCCGTGGCGGAGGTCCTCCCGGGTCTCGAGCCGGAAGCCGCCCTTGACTTTCTCGCTCTGCCGGCTGTGGCATGGGTAGCAATGCTCGACCAGGACAGGCCGAATCTTTTTCTCGAAAAACTCAAGACCGGCCGCGTCAGGCTCATTGCCGGCCAAGAGACAGCGCGCACCGAACTGTGCCGCTAAAAGCGCGGCCAAAAAGAGGATTCTTCGTCCGAATATCAAACCACCATTCATTGCGTCTGGGAATTGATCACGCCCAACATTATCGGCGGCAGCGGACAATTCCACAACTTGTTTTTTGGCGCAGAGAAAGCTGTTCGCAGACCAACACTCCTACGGGCCTAATAAGTTGACTATCGCTGCGGCCGCGCGCTGGCTGGCGCCGGGTTCGCCGAGCGACTGGATGACTTGCGCCAGCCGCGCTTTGATTTGGGCACGGCGAACCTGATCCTGCAGCAAATCCAGCGCCGCGCGGGCAATGGCGTCCGCTGTGGCTTCGCCCTGGACGAACTCGGGATAAATCGGCTCGTTGGCCAGCAGATTGGCAATTGCCAGATATCTTACCGTTACTACCCGCCTGGCAATTTGATAGGTGCTCCAAGAGCTCCTGTAAATGACGACCGTGGGGACACCGAAGAAGGCGCATTCCAGCGTAATGGTCCCCGATTTCGAGATGGCTAGATCGGCCTGGGCCAGCGCCTCAGCCAGGCCGCCAGCTTGCGTCTGCAAACCGGGCAGGAGTGCGGATGTTGCGTCGGCAATTCGCCTCAAAGTCTCGTCCGGCAAAACCATCCGAAATGACAGGTCAGGTCTGGCCTTCTGTAGGACACGCGCCGCGCCCAGCATGACCGGCAAATGCCGCTGGAGTTCGCCGGCCCGGCTGCCCGGCAGCAAGAGCACGGTGGGGATGCGTTGCAGCGCGGTCCGTTTGGTTGCGAAGGAACGGGGTTTGTCTGCAATACGGGGCTCGTGGCACGTCGGCGCTCCCTTTCCGTCAGGCTCCAATTCCAGCGCCGGCTCAGCTTGAACCGGGGATGGTTCGCGCTGCGGTCGAGCCGCCACAAATCTGTCCACGATCGGATGCCCGACAAACTCCACGCGCAGCCAGGGCACGCGCATGGCATACCACTGCTTCTCAAACGGAAAAATGCTGAGCAGCAAATCGATATCGTGCGCCAGGGCGTGCGCCCGGCCAGGGCGCGAGGCCCACACCTGGGGCGAGACGTACTGGATGATCTTCGGATTCCAGTTATTGAATGGTCCACGGCGCGCGCGCACATGCCGGCAGATCGCATGGGCAAAGCGGCGGTTGAATCCGGAGAAATCGACGCAAATAATGGCGTCGGGCTGGCGTAAGCAAGCGAGTTGGAAGAGTTGCTCAAAGAGCCGCTTAAACTTGCGATAGTCCATGAGCGCCTCCAACAAGCCGATGACGGAGTGCGCCGTCAGGTCGAAAGCCAGATCGACCCCGGCCGCGGCCATCCGTTCGCCGCCGGCCCCAAGAAACTGCGGGGGAAAGGGCGCTCCCGAGGACTGTCGCCGGAGCGCATCCACCAGTTCGGCCGCCAGCACGTCTCCGCTGGCTTCACCGGCGATGAGCATGAAGCTCCTGCGTCTCATAAACTGTTTCCCGCGCGGCCCGTCGTTTCATGGATTTGCCGCGTGATTTCAAACGCCAAATCGAGCGCGCGTTTGGCCGATTCGCCGCTGACCACCGGAGTCTGATGGGCGCGCACACACTCGATGAAGCTTTGCAGCTCCAATTTGAGCGGCTCGTCCTTCTCCAAAGGCACCGGCTCGCGCACAATCCGTTTCCCCCCAAACTCGCTGACGATCACCGAGTTCTTGGCCGCCAGCAGTTTTTTGAACAGCGAAGACTCTTCCTCGCCCTCCCGCGCAATACGATAGATGAATCCTTCCTGGGCGCGGTAATCGAGCGACACGTAACTGGTCGTCGCGCCGCCGCTGAAAACGCGGATTTTGCGCATCCGCTCCGGGCTGACGCGGCTGGCGGTCAGGTTGGCCACACAACCGTTGGCAAACCTGAGACGCGCGTTGGCAATATCTTCGGTTTGGCTGAGAACAGGGATGCCGACGGCATCGACGCTGGTCACGGGCGATTTGACAAAGGCCAGGACCACATCCAAGTCATGAATCATCAAATCGAGCACTACACCGATGTCGGTGCTGCGCGCGGGGTAAGGCGAGAGGCGGTGCGCTTCGATAAAGCGCGGCGCGGTCGCAACGGTTTCCAAATACCTAAAGACCGGATTAAAGCGTTCGACGTGGCCCACCTGCAAAACGCAGCCGTATTGTTGCGCCAGTTGGACCAGTTCGGCCGCCTGCGCCGCGTTGTCCGTCATCGGCTTTTCGACGAGCAGATGCTTGCCTTGTTGGAGCAGCATTTGGGCGAGTTCAAAGTGGGTCGTCGTGGGGGTGACAATGCTGAGCGCGTCGCTGGCCGCAGCCGCTTCGGCCACGGTCGCGAAGGTCCGCACCCGGAGCTTATCGGCCACGCGGCGAGCCGCTTCCGGCACGCGGTCATACACCCCGGCAAATTCGACCTGATGCTGAGCCGCCAGATCAGCATAAATGCGCGCATGTTCTTTGCCCAGCGAACCAATTCCGACCACGGCTACTTTGAACGTCGATGACATGCTGGATGTATAGACGAGCCGGGCGCCTCTCGGCGACGGAAATCCTCCGCGCGCTCACCGGCAGCCTGAAGTGATGGGGGGCGCTTGGGGCTGCCCCTTCAGTCTGATCACTCGTGTCCGCCTCGGGAATGATGCTTGTCCAGGCGCCTGCCGGAACGCAGGCCGACCAGGGTTGGAAGATTGGTCCACCGTTTCTTTTGTCAAACCAGGGCCGTGGCCAAGGGATAGACCGGCGGCAGGTTGTCCAGACGATCTCACAGCCATACCATGCGTCGTTGGACGTGGCATAAATACGGCCGGTGCGTGGATCATGGACGGCGTGGTTGATCTCTTTCCCGCTCTGAAACGGTCCGCGCATTTTCCAGTCCTTGCGATCGGTGCTGGCAAACAGGATCAGGACCCCTTCTAGTTTCGCTTGGTCTGTTTGAGCAATTGGTAAGCGCGGCGGGCGTTGTCATCGCCTCGTTCCATGGCCTTGATCAATTCCTGCTCCAAAGTGATGGAGGAGCTGTGGATGGCCATGCCTTGTTCTAGAGTGATGCCTGGAGCTTGCTTCACGGTGTAAAGAGAGACGATGGCTTTCTCGTATTCGCGGTTTCGCAGCGCTTGGGAGGTTGCAGCGACGTTTTGCTTCACCGCTGTATCCGCCTTTTCGAAGGCCTGCTCCAATTGGGAAGCGGCTTGATCGGAATCAACCGTTTTCACGCCAGCATCGCTTTTGGAACCACCGCAGCCAGCCAGAAGCAGGCTGGCCAAAAGCACGGCCGAAGTTGAAAAACGACGGAGGGACGCGGTTGTTTTCATGGTTCGATGGAGTTTTACAGTCCGCGATCCGGACGCTTTCAGACTGATTGATTACTCGCCGGTCGGCGATCCCGGATTACACCAGAAGCGTCCAGGTCTGTTGCCACGGTAAGGTGATATGCCCGCTTCTTGATAATAATAGCGAAACTTGATGTAGGCAGCGTGGCCGCCGAACATCCCCATATCCGTGCCGACGTTATGTCTCAGGGTGACGCCTTCATCGGGTCGGCTGGCCGCATTATCATAATTTGATGGTAATCGTTCATCCGCCTCCCAATAAATCATGTTGTCCGGCGGAAACAGATTCGCTTTGTAAGTGCTGCCCACGGGTTTACCAGGAGGCCCCGTAGAATAGCCGGAGACAGCGCCGTTCATCATGTAACTGCCGACTTGCATTTCGCGCTGGCTGAAGAGCTGGCGCAAGCGGGCCGTGTTGGTCGTGTCGATTGGGCACCAATAAATCTCGCGCGATTTGTGATAAGTCCAGAGCTGACCTAATTCGACCTTATCAAGCGGGCGACCGCCGACGCGCGTGTACAACCAATTCGGCAGGTTGTACGTCCCGGAACTCCACGAGGTGTACGGCAGGTAATCATTGTTATCGGTGACGTACATCTGGGTGGCCAACAGAATCTGCTTCATGTTGCTCATGCATTTGGTGCGCTGGCCCTGTTGCTTGGCCTTGGAAAGCGCCGGCAACAACAGGCTGGCCAGGATCGCGATGATGGCAATGACGACCAGCAGTTCGATCAGTGTGAAGGCCCGTCGCACTTGCAGGAACAGTGCCCGGGGCAAAGAAGCAATCTCAGCGTAGTTTTTCATGGCATCGTGCCGATGGTGAAAATTGATGGCTCCATCATCATGCCAAAAGCCGAAGCAATCAAGCTTTCTTTCAGCAAGATTGTCATTAAGCCGAAGCCTGCTAGAGTCTTGGGTATGACACGACATTGCTACAAGTGCGGCTGGGATTGGACCCTCACCGGCCAGCCGGGGCGCAATGATTCCTGCCATCGCTGCAACGCCGATTTGAAGGTCTGTCTCAATTGCGTCAGCTATGACCCGCGGATGGCGCATCAATGCCGGGACCGCCGCGCCGATCCGGTGGCGGAGAAGCACATGGCCAATTTCTGCGAGTACTTTGAAATGGTTCGCCGCGTCTTCACGCCCCAGGAAAAGCCCGCCTCCCGCGAAGACGCCGCCCGGGAACAACTCAAGAGATTGTTCGGCGATTAATCATGAACTCGACCCGACCGCGCCGGAACTGTCCTGGATGGGCTGCTTGTGGCTTGTGCGCCGGCTGCGTCTTGCTCTGGAGCGCCTGCAACCAAGGCTTTTCGGCCAAGCGACCGGAAAGTCAGGCTCGCCCGGAGGCCGGCTCGCCCAGAGCGGTCAAAACCGTGTGCGCCCAGGAACGTGCCGTTGAACAGATTGTCTCGGCCTTCGGCTCGCTGGCGGCGCAGGACCAGGCGGTTCTGAGCGTGAAGGTGCCGGGGCGCATTCAGACCATGACCGTTGACATGGGAAGCCCCGTTCAGAAAGGCGATTTGATTGCCCAGGTTGAGCCCAGAGACTACGAACTTCGCCTTCGGCAGACGGAAGCGGCCCTGGCACAGGCTCGAGCCCGGCTCGGTTTGCCCTTGGACGGGACCGACGACCGCATTGAGCTCGAAAAGACCAGCACCGTGAAACAGGCCCAGGCGCTCCTGGAGGAGGCCCGCAAAAACCGGGACCGTATCCTCACGCTGAGTGAACAAGGCATCCTCTCGCAGTCGGAGTTGGAGACGGCCACCGCGGCGTACGAAGTGGCTCTCAACCGCTGCCAGGATGCCCTGGAGGAAAGCCGCAATCGCCAGGCCATGCTGGCGCAGCGCCGCGCCGAGCTGGAAATCGCGCGCCAGCAATTGGCCGATACCGCTGTCCATGCCCCTTTTGCCGGGACGATCCAGGAACGGCGCGCCAGCCTCGGGGAGTACGTCACCGCTGGCTTTCCGGTCGTCACTCTGGTCAGGATGGACCCGCTGCGGCTCCGGCTGGAAGTCTCGGAACGGGATGCGGCCGGCATTCGCGCCGCGCAAAAAGTCCGGCTGCACGTGGAAGGCGATACGAACACTTACACCGGCGAAATCAAACGGCTCAGCCCGACCCTCAACGAACAAAACCGGATTTTGCTGGTGGAAGCCGATGTGCCCAATCCCGGCGCGCTCCGCCCAGGCGCATTCGTCCGGGCCGAAATCATTACCGATGAAAACAGGAAAGCCGTCCTGGTGCCGGCCGGCACGGTGGTGACCTTTGCCGGAATCGAAAAGGTCTTTCTCGTGCAAAACGGCAAAGCCATGGAGAAACCGGTGGCCATTGGGCGCCGCATGGCCAGCGGGCTGGAAGTGCTCACCGGCGTCAAAGCCGGCGATTGGGTGGTGGTCGATCCCGGCAACCTGCAATCCGGACAAATGGTCACTCCAAAACCCTGAATGCGAAAGCTGGCGGAAATCTGTATCCGGCGGCCGGTCTTTGCGGCCATGCTGATCCTGGCCCTGGTCGTGCTGGGATCCGCCGGCTACCTGCGGCTGGGCGTGGATCGTTTTCCGTCGGTTGACCTGCCCACCGTGCGAGTCAGCACGCGCCTGCCCGGCGCCTCGCCCGCCGAAGTCGAAGCCCAGATTTCCCAGCCCATCGAGGAGGTCATCAACACCATCGAGGGGATCAAGGAATTGCGTTCCGTCAATGGCTCGGGCATTTCTCTCGTCATCGTCACCTTCGAGCTCGACCGAGAGATCGACGCCGCGGCGCAAGATGTCCGCGACCGGGTGGCGACCGTGATTCGGGAATTGCCGCGCGAAGCGGACCCACCGGTCATTTCCAAAGCGGACAATGATTTGTCGCCCGTCATGACGATTGCCTTGTCCGGCGAACGGTCGCTGCGGGAGCTGACCGAGATCGCCGATAAAATCGTCAAGGTGCAATTGGAGCGCTCGGCGGGCGTGGGCGAGGTGGAGATCATCGGCGGGCTGGAGCGGGCCATCAGTGTCTGGATCGATGCCGACCGGCTGGCGGCCTATCAGATTTCCATCACCCAGGTGCGGGAAGCGATCAGCCGCCAAAACGCCAATGTGCCGGGCGGCTTTGTCACCTCTCCCCTGCGCGAGCACACCCTGCGCACGATGGGCCGCATTACGGAACCCAAAGCGTTCAATGACCTGGTCGTCGCCACCCGCCAGGGCGCGCCCGTGCGCGTGCGCGACTTGGGCTGGGCTGAAGACGGCACGAAAGAGCAACGTTCGGTGGCGCGATTGAACGGCGTACCTTCCGTCACGCTGGAAATTCGCCGGCAATCCGGGGCCAACACCGTGGCGGTCATTGAAGGGGTGAAAGCCAGATTCGCCGCCGTCCAAGCCCAATTGCCGGCCGATGTGAAGCTGGAAGTCATCCGGGACCAGTCGCGCTACATTTACGAAGCCCTGCATGAGATCAACCAGCATTTGATCCTGGGCAGCCTCCTGGCCTCGGTGGTGGTGCTGGCTTTCATGAGGAATGTGCGGGCCACTTTGATCGCAGCCGTAGCCATCCCGACGTCGGTCATCGCCACCTTTGGCGTGATGCGGGCGCTGGATTTCACGTTGAACGGCGTGACCATGCTCGCGCTCGTGCTCATGGTCGGCATTGTCATCGACGATGCCATCGTTGTTCTGGAGAACATTTTTCGTTTCGTGGAAGAAAAGAAAATGCCGCCTTTCGAAGCGGCCCGGGCGGCGACGGCTGAGATCGCGCTGCCGGTGATGGCGACCACCTTCAGCCTGGTCGTGATCTTCGTGCCGGTCTCCTTCATGTCGAGCATCTCGGGACGCTTTCTTTTCCAGTTTGGGATCACGGCCGCGGCGGCGGTCCTGGTCAGCTTGCTGGTGTCGTTCACGTTGACGCCGATGATGAGCGCCCGTTTGCTGCATGCGGCCGATGCATCGGAGCAGGGCGCGCCGCGGTCCCGGCGCGGCTTTTACGCGCGGCTGGACCGGACTTATGCCTTCCTGTTGGCGCTGGCCATGCGCCACCGGCTGTGGATTGCCGGTCTGGCGGGAGTGGCGATTCTTTCGGCCGTCCCGCTCTACCAAATGGTCAAGCAGGAGTACATTCCCGGCAACGTGGATGAAGGCGAATTCGACGTCAGCGTCTTGGCGCCGGAAGGAACCAGTCTCGCGGCGATGAACGACGTCGCTCAGCGTGTGGAAGCCGATTTGCGGGCCATTCCCGGCATCCGGCTGGTATTGACTTCAGCGGGCGGCGGCGGATTCATGGGCAGCGTGAACAACGCTCGCTTCTACGTGCGGCTGACGCCGCACGCGGAACGGACGTTTTCCTGGCGGCGGCTCTTCCAATTGAAACCGTGGCGGGCCTTCCAGGGCAATTTCGCGCAACGCGATGTCATGCAGGAAGTGCGCCGGCGTCTGAAGAAATACCCTGACCTGCGGACGTCGCTGCGGAATCCGCAGACGATCAACCTGGGCGGCCCAAACTTTGACATTGATTTTTCGCTGCTGGGCCCCGACCTGGAAACGCTGGCGGCCCTGGCCGATCAACTGCGCAAAAAAGCGCCGGACCTTGGCCTGCTTGACGCCGATACGACCTTGAAACTGGATAAACCGGAGTTGCGCGTGGAGATCGACCGCGAACGCGCCGCCCGGCTCGGCGTCGATACCGCCGACATTGCCACCGCTCTGCGCATCATGGTGGGCGGGGATGAAAAGGTCTCCCGCTTCCGGGATGCCTCGGTCAATGACGATTATGACGTGCAACTGCGGTTGAGCGCAGGCGACCGGAATGATCCCAACACCATCGCGCGGCTCTATGTGCCGCGCGCCGGGGGCGGACTCGTGCGGCTGGATAACTTGGTCCAGATCGTGCCGGCGCTAACGGCCTCGCGCATTGACCGCCTGGACCGGCAGCGCGCCGTCAGCCTGCGCACGGCCATTGCTCCCGGCTATGCGCTGGCGGATCGTCTGGCGGCGTTGCGGGCCGAGGCGGCGGCCATGAACCTGCCGCCCGGCTACAGCACGCGTGTTTCGGGCAAAGCGCGCGAATTGGAAAGCACTTTCACCGAGTTTATCTGGGCGTTTTTGTTGTCGGTCATTTTGATGTACATCATTCTCGCCTCGCAATTCGAGAGTTTGGTCCATCCGTTCACCATGCTCTGGTCATTGCCGTTGTCCGTACCGTTCGCCTTGTTTTCGCTCTGGATCACCGGCCACACGCTCAATCTTTATTCCGCGCTCGGCATGCTGGTGCTGTTCGGGGTGGTGAAGAAAAACGCCATCCTGCAAATCGATCATACGAACAATCTGCGCGCCCAGGGCCTGGAACGGCTGGCGGCCATTCTCCAGGCCAACCGCGACCGCTTGCGCCCGATTCTCATGACGACACTGGCGCTGGTGGCCGGGATGCTGCCCCTGGCCTTGGGGACCGGACCCGGAGCCGAGGAACGGCGGCCGATTGCCGTGGTGGTCATTGGAGGACAAACGCTTTCGCTGCTCTTGACGTTGATCGTGACGCCGGTGGCTTATTCGTATCTGGATGATTTGGCTGGGAAGCTGCACTGGCGCCGGCTGGCGGCCCGGTTGCCCTGGAAATCGAGGCGAATCCAGGCGCCGAGCGAAACACCCGGCCAGGAAGAGCGCCCGGCGCCAACGCTGGCCAAATAAGAAGGGGAACGCGGGCGTCGCGCCCGCAGTCTTCGGCGTCCGTGTCTGTTTAGCGCGCCTTCGAACGTAGCGCAGGTTTCCAACGTGGTGTATCGCCGATTTCCAATCGGCAGAGCGTGGCCATTTGTGGAGCGCAGGATCGTGCCAAGCGCCTGCGGGTTGGAAACCCGCGACACAGCAGATTGGAAATCTGCGCTACAGCACGGCGTCGCTACGCTAAAATGCGGCTGAGTTGCCCTCGCTACGCTTCCGTGAAATACTTCGCATGCTCCGGCGAGAGATACCGCTTCACGTATTCGCCCCACGGCTTGCGGTATGCGCGGCAGAGGAAGCGGCGGTTGGCTTCTTCGTCGCCGATGACCAATTCGTTCGCCGCGTCCCAATGCATGGCCCGGCCGGTTCTCAAGCTCATGTTGGCCAAGTGCAGCGGATTGGTGGTCAAATGCCCGGCGGCCAACGGCGCTTGCGGTTGCTTTCGGGATTTGACGCAGTCCAGGAAATTGCGGATGTGCGGCTCTTCCTGGGCCGACCCGCCATGCTGGATGGCTTTGGTTTTCTCGGAGCCGGGTCCGCCTTCGGGAAAGACATCAAAGCCCCCGCGCGTGATGCGCAACGTGCCGTTGGTCCCGTAATAGGCAATGCCATAGTCGGTGCCTTCAATCGGCCGGGCGTTGCTGTGATAAACTGTGGCTTGGATATAAAGATTCCCGTAGTCAATGAGCGCGTCCTGCGTGTCGGGCGCATCGCGGTTATCTTCCAAGGCATACTTGCCGCCGACCGACATGACCAGTCTGGGCGCGCCCAATCCCAAGGTCCAATGTGCCGTATCAACGTGATGAATGGTCCAGGCCAGCATGTAGCCGCCCGAATAATCCCACATGTACCAGTAGCCCGGCGTGGAAAAGCGATTGCGATTGTAGGGGCGCTTGGGGGCCGGGCCGAGCCACAAGTCGTAATCCAGGCCGGGCGGCGCGGTTTCATCCGGCGGGTTGCCGATGCCTTGGGGCGTTTCATTCCAGACATTCCAGACGCGGACGCGGGTGATTTTGCCGAGCGCGCCGGAGCGAATGATCTCCTTGGACGCAGCGTAGTGCTGGCCGCTTAATTGTTGAGTGCCGACCTGCACGATGCGATTGTGCTTCTGGGCGGCATTCACGGCGGCGCGGCCTTCGGCGATGTTGTGGCTGATCGGCTTTTCCACATAAACGTCCTTGCCCGCCTCGCAGGCGGCGATGGTTTGCGTGCAATGCCAATGATCGGGAGAAGTGATGAAGACGGCGTCGATGTCCTGACGCTCCAGGACCTGCCGGAAGTCTTTGTAAGGTTTGGCCTTTTGATCCGTAAGTTCGAGGGCGCGCTTCAGGCGGTCATCGGAGGGATCGCACACGGCGGTAATTTGCACGTCCGGATTTTGCATGGCCAGGCTCATGAGATGGCTGCCGCGCCCCCCGGTGCCGATCCAGCCGATGCGGATTCTGTCATTTGGGCTTGGTGCGCCAAGGACGGCAGGCGCGACGGCCAGGCCGGCGCCGACCGCAGCCGTGGCAACGCTGGATTGTCTTAAGAACTCCCGGCGGTTTAAGTCAGATGTTTCTTTCATTTGCTGATCCTTCAGTTTGACTCAGTTTGATTTTGCGGGATGAAACTCGCCTGCGCCATCCTCCTGTGCCGTGAGGACCTCCGCCGCGCGCAGCCGCAGACCGTTGGTGATGGCCCGATGCACATGAACGTCCATGTAGAGCGGCAGGCTCACGGCTTTCTGGCCAGCCCCTGGAACCGCTGCTGCAGAGGTGAAGCCTTTGCCTGTGCGCGCAAGACCTCTGCCATTTCATATCGCCGCGCGATGTCCGCCTCGAGGTCCGCCTGATGGTCGTAATAAAAGGCCAGTGCTGCATGCACTTGGGCCAGCGATAGATGCGGATGCTGAAAATGGATTTCTTCGGGGCTATGGCCATACGCGATCTGGTCCAGCACCACCTCGACCACTTTCACATTCGTGTCGTCGATCCACGCCACGCCGTTGGCATCTCGACGGATGTGCGGGATAGTTTCAGTTGTGATCATGCCGGGACTATACTGGCGCCCGCAAGCAAGAGCAACGGCGACTTTCGCCAGCATGGCACCGGAATTCCGCCCTGTGGAGCATGGCATGTCCGGTTCAGCAATCGTGCCTGCCACCAACTGTCCAGCATCCTATTTCTTCCTCAACCGATAGAACCGAGTGGAGTCAGAGGGCGACACTGTGATCGTATTCTGGCCGCCAACCACCACTGCTGAGTTGGTCAATTCTACCCACTGAATCTGGGAAGCCTGACTGTCGGTTGTTTCAATCGTGAAGTCTGCCGCCGAAGCTGGCCAGGAAAGTTCAACTGCGTTGCCGAGCTGTTTTATGGTCAGCCGTGGCATCTGGTCGCCAGTAGCCGTGAAGATCACAGGGCTGAAGGCTGCCGTGACTCTTTGAGCGCTGGCTACGGTTTGCGGGCTGGCCAAGGCAGCGGCGGGCAGGTAAGACATGGCCGTAACCCGACCGCCGCCAGTGTCGCCCAGCGTGTTCCAGACCGGCGGCGTGTCAATTGGATCCTCGGTGTCGAAGACGATGGTGGCGCGGTTGGTGATGACGGTGCCGAGCGGGGCGTCGGTTCTCGGCTTCACGGAGAAGGATACGTGGCCGTTGCGGTAAAGCGCGTCGGCGTGCGGCGGCAGGAGGCCGGCCAGGGCGTCCGCCGGCGGCAGGCCGGTCTTGGAGTCAATGGCCTTCAATCGCCACTCCACGCGGCCCGTTTGCGGGTTGAACATCACGCTCATATCCACGGCCATTGGGCCTTCGGTCACGCCGATGACGGCCGGCGAATTGGTCGGCGGCAGGTCGCGAATGGAATATTGCAGCGCGTCCGCAGGAACGTTCATCAGCCGATCGCCGTAAGCGATGTCGCCAAACTGGAGCGTGGTCCAGTCGAGATTCGCATCGAGGTAATCCACTACCACCAACTCTTGCACCGGTGCGCTGGCATTCGTGCGGTTCTCGAAACGAATCATATATTCGATGGCCTCGGTCGAAGGGATAACCCGGTTCGGGCCGACACCAGCAGGTGCGACTTTGTCGTTGGGGTCAATGGGGCGGACGACAGGGACATCCACGTCACCGCCAGCCGGGTCGGTTGGTGGGGTCGGTGGAGACCAGCACACAATGCATACCCCTTGGAAACCACCGTAACCCCCACCGAGTTCAAGACCAGCGAAGACCTCGGCACCGAAACCTGGTTTGATCGGTGTCGGAATGCCATTGACCACGCCCGCGCCAATTCCGACGCCGTATCCAACACCGTAAGAAACACCAAGCGTTAATCCACCTCCGAAGCCCGGCCCTTCACCAAAAGATTTAGGCGTGAATAATTCGATGTTTCCGAAGAAATCGCCGACAGAAGTGAGGGTGGCTTGGAATCCTTGCTCATAGGCTCTTAACTCACGCTGAAAGTATTCATCAGCCGCCGGACTGCCGAAGGTAGGGAACATGTCCGAGAAATCGTCCAATCCCAACGGATCAATCAAAAGCAGAGGATTGTTCTTGGCGTATTGATACACGTTAAACCCGCCCAAGAACCGAATTGGGTCGATGTTTCCGAATCTACCGACATTCGGGTGGTAATATCGCGCCCGCATAAAGTGCATACCCGTCTGGTCGTGATCTACGCCAAACCTCCCCACGAACTGGAACCCGTTCGCCACCGTCTCGTTCACCAGCGTTGCCGCACCGAACGCGTCGTAATCATACGAATTCAGAAGCGAGCCAGCATCTCCGATCAACTCGCGGGTGTTTCCGAGCGCATCGAAGGAGTAGAAGGCTGCGTTGCCAGCGGCGTCGCTTCGCGCCACCAGGCCCAGCGCGTGGTCGTAGCGGGCTACGAGCGAACCGGCGGCATCGTATTCCGCCGCCACGTCCACGAGGCCGATGGGGTCGTGCAGGTAGCGGCTAGTCACGCCGTCGTGCGCCACCGCCGTCCGATTCCCCAGAGCGTCGTAGGTGTATTGCCAGACGCCGTTCGTGGGCGTGACGACGCGCACCAGCCGGTTCTCGGCGTCGTATTCGTAAGTCGTGATGCCCGTGGCGTCGGTGCGGTGGACGAGGTTCCCGTCGGCATCGTAGCCGAACGTGGTCGCGCCGACCTGGGTGTATTGGTTCAGGTTGTTGGCGGTGTAGATGGTGTTCGCGCCTGTGTCATTCACGACTGTTCGGTTGCCGGCGGCATCGTAGGCGTAGGTGACGTGGCGACCGCCGGGATACGTGACGCCCGTCAGTTGATTCAGCGCGTCGTATTCGTAGCTCGTCACACCCGTCGCCGTGGTCATCGAGCGGCGATTTCCCTTGGCGTCGTAAGTGTAGTTGAAGAACGATTGCACGGGGGCCTACAAGAATGTCGGCGCTCCTTGCGCTCCTGGAGCGCCGACATTCTTGTCGGCTTGGGGATTGCCGGCCGAGACACTGGCGGGGCCATAGTTCGTGAGCGCTACGATTTGCCCGGCCAGGTCGTGGCTGTAGGTGGTGAACGTGCCGTTGCCTTTGGTTTCGCGGACGAGACGGCCGGCCGAGTCGTAAGCGTAGCGGACCAGTTCATGGCCCGCGCCGTCGGTCAGAGTTTCCAAGCGGCCCGCAGAGTCGTATCCGTAATTGAGCGCGTAGCCGTCGTGGCCTACGCGACGGATGCGGCGGCCAGCGGCGTTGTACTCAAAGGTGAAGCCTTTGCCGTCCGGGTAGGCGACGCCGGTGAGGAAACCGCGCGCGTCGTAGCTGAGGCTGGTGGTTTCAGGAGCGCCGACATTCTTGTCGGCTGCTGGATTGGAGTTACGCAAAGCCGACAGGAATGTCGGCGCTCCTTCACCCCCGGCGCTGTCGGTCACGTTGGTCAACTGCCCGCGTCCGTCGTAGCGGTAATCAATCGTGCGGCCACCAGGATACAACTTCCGTGTGATTTGGCCCAGCGCGTCGCGGGCGAATTGGACGGTCTGGCCGCGCCGGTTGCGCACACTCGTCACGCTGCCGGTGGAATCGTAGCCAAAGCTTTCAGCGCTGCGGTCGGGATAGGTGATGCCCGTGAGGTTGCCGGCGGGGTCGTAGGTGAAGTCGGTCATGTTCTCGCGCGCATCGGTCAGTGTGTCCAGGCGGCTCAGGCTGGTGTAACGGAGGTCCACCCGTTGGCGAAGCGGGTTGATCAGCCGCGTGGCGTTTCCGCGCGTATCGTAGGCCAACTCCGTGACCTCGCCCGACGGGCCGGTGAGGCGGGTGAGGTTGAGCTGAGTGTCGTAGTTGAACAGCGCTTGGTTGCCAAGCGGGTCGGCGGCTTGGAGCAGTTGGCCGCGGTCGCCAAAGCGAAGGACCGTGACCTTGTCGTAGGCATCCGTGACGAACACATAGCCGGAGTCGTCGTAACTGAATCGCAGCCGCTCGGCGCCGCCGTCGCGAGTCTGCTCCGCCAGCCGCCCCCGCGCATCGTAAGAGAAGAGTTGATGTGTTCCGTCGGGGAACGTTACGCTAGTCAGAGCGTGGTCCCTCACTCCGCCGGCAGCCGGCTCGTAAGCGTAGGCCGTGGTCACGTTGCCCGGTCCCACCACGCGGGCCAAGTGCTCGCCGGCGGCGTCATACTCGTAGCTGGTCACCTGCCCGGCGTGGTCCGTGAGGCGGCTGAGGCGGCCACGCGCGTCATATTCGAGAGCCAAGTCCAATCCGGAAGAATGGCGGATGCCCGTGAGTTGATCGCCAGTATAGGTGAGAGCGAGTTGGTTGCCATTCGGCTCGGCGACGCTTTGCAGCCGGCCATTGGCGTCGAAGCTCAAGAGCAAACCATCCTTCTCGGCAAGCGTGAAAGCGCCGCCAGCCTGTGCCAGCAACATGCCGTAATCACCCGCACTTGCTTTCCACGCGGCGTCCGCGCCGAGCATGAAACGCCGCCCGCCACCGCCCGGCGCGCGCACCACCACGGTTTGGTCATCAGCCTTGGCCAACGAATACTCGAAGTTGTGCGACCAACCTCTGCCCAGGGGTCCGATGGTGAACCGCTGCTCCAGCGAGGAGAGCGCGAACCGTGAGAAGGCCAGCGGCAAGCCGGGCGCAGACGCAGAGGCATCCACGCTGGCCGCGAGCGTCTGGCGCAGGCCCCCGGCGGAGGCCTGGCTGAGCGCTGCGCCGAACAAATCGCGCAGGTCATACGTGGGCGTGCCGCCTTGGGCGAGCAGGTTCGCCTGGCGATCGAGCATGTGGAGGTATTCGGCCCATGTGTTTCCTGCCAGGGCCTTGAAGTTGCTCCACACGGCAGTCCACAGATCGGGCGGCAGATCGGCGGGCCGAACCTCGGCTTCAATGACGTTCCAATCAATCGCCGTGTTGTCAGCGCGGAGCACCTCAAGGTTGAAGCTCATTTCCGTTTGGTTGCCGACGGCCTGGAAGTAGAGCGGGATTTGGCGGCGCGCGCCGGGCGGCAACACGCCAGGCGGGCCTTCCGTGTTGATGCCGAGCAGTTGGATTTCGCCCACCTTTTTCATTGATGAGAGATTGACAGGCGCCAGGGTGAGGGTCTTGACGTACGGCACGAAGTCATAGAGCCAGGGCTGACGTTGCGAGGCCGAGACCACAAACAACGGCGCGGCCATGTCCGCGTCGCCGACATTCGCGTATTCGAGGGTGAGCGTGTAGTCGCGTTGCGGGCGCACGGCGGACGGTGCGTTGAGCTTTGCCTCCAGGCGCGGGCCAGTGCCGGGTCCGACCTCGAAGACCTCGCTCCAAACCGCCGGCGCAGCGCCCGGCTTTTCCAATTGCACGGTGTAACTTCCCGGCGCCGCGCCTCTCAAGTCGAACGTGAGATGACTCCGCGTGGGATCAAGGAAAAACACGGGCTGGCCCACGATGCTTGCGCCGTTTGTCCCGATGAGCCTGGCGGTCGTGTCCGGCGTCAGACCGGTGCCGTGCGCCTGAACAGTGATGCTGCCAGCGTTTCCCGCGTGGTTGGGCGACACGCTGCTCAGGTAAAAATCCACATACTCGGCGCGGACGCGGATGTTGACCGCGCCTTTGGCCAGGAACGGCGAAAAGACGAGCACGTAATACTTGTCCGCCGTGGTGTTCGCCACCGGAATTTCCGTGCGCAGCGTGGAGAGCGGCGCCTGGGCAAACAGCTCGGATTGGTAGGCGGACGGGAGCTGCCCACGCGCGACCACGACGCGAACCGCCGGAATTGCAGACGGCAAAGCGGGAAATCCAGACGCGCCAGTTGCGGATTGCCGGGCCAGCGCGGTGTCAAGCGGGGCAGAAAGGTTGGCGAATTGCACGTCCTCACTCAGCGCGCCAACTCGTTGCCAGCGGACCGTGGAATCCGAGGACGCATCAATTGCGGACTGCGGATTGAGGATTGAGGATTGAGGAGCCAGCATTGCCTGGCGTGTCATCTGGTTGGTGGCTGGTTCGACCTTGATGACCAGGTTGCGGCCCGGTTGAGCGGCGATTTCGAAGTATTGCACGCTATGCGAACGCAAAGCCACGGGCGCGTCCGAATGCACCGCCAGCGCCGAAACGCGGTGGAGCGAGATAGCGTCCAGCCCGGTCAGCCAGAGGCGAATCCGACCGTCCGTGTGGGTGGTGGCCAGCACCGTGCGGTCCGGCGAAACAGCCACACCACGCATGGGGTAGCGTTCCTCCGGTGGCGGCGTGAAAGTGCGCAGCAACGAGCGCGAGGCGATCTCCCAGAGATACGCAACGCCGGAAGAACCGTTGTAGGAAGCGACGTAGCGCCCGTCCGCGGAGAACGCGGCACCCCAGACGGCATTGCCTTGGTAAAGGGCGACTTCAGGCGCGCCGGAAGCGACGTTCCAGAGGATGATGGAGCCGTCGCTGGAAGCGGTCAGGACGCGCGCACCGTCCCGGGAGAAGGCCACTGCATTCACGGCGTCGGTGTGGCGCGTAAACGTCTGGAGGCGAGCGCCGGTAGCCGTGTCCCACAGGATGGCGGTCTTGTCCGCGCTGCCGGTCAGGGCTGTCGCGCCGTCCGGGGAGAGGGCGACGGTGGTGACCGAATTGGCGTGACCGAGGAAGTTCGTAAGTTCCGCCCCGGAGAGCATGTCCCAAAGACGCGGCAGCTTAAGGCCGCTGCCGGCCAACACGCGTGCGGCGTCGCCGGAGAACACGGCCGGGTCCGCCTCGCCGGGGAAGGCTGGGAAGCTGCGGAACTGCTTGCGGGTGTCGGCATCCCAGATGCGGGCCGTGCCGTCCCGCGCGCCGCTCAGGACCTGATCGCCAGCGGGCGAGAAATCCACCGTGTCAATCGCGCCATTGTGATCGTAGTAGCGGCGGCGCAACTCACCGGTCTGCAGGTCCCATATCAGCGCCGCGTTTCCGGCGGCAACAGCCAGGCGGACGCCGTCGGGCGAGAAGTCGAGGCTGCCGAGGTTGCCGAAGCCGGCCTCGGCCGCATTGAGCGAACGCAACACGGTCTGAACCGTCTCCGGCGCGCGGACCTCCAGGAGTTTGGCGAGGACGTTGTTCGTCTCGTTCGATTCAAACAGCGCGTTGGCGGCGTCTGCGCGCAGCATGAGATAGTAGGTTCCCTCAGCCAGTGTGGGCAGCGTGAATGAGCGCGTTTGGGTGTAGCTGCCTGCGGCAGGCAGCGCCTCGTTGCGAGCGGCCTCGGTGAGCAATTGGTCCTGCGCGTCCCATGTCTCGTCGCTGGAGATGTAGAGCCGGTCGAGCCAAGCTGGATTCGCCTCGCCGGCGCCTTGGTTCGTGACCGTCCAGGAGACCTCGATCTTGCCGGAAGGCGGCGCGGCGGCAGGGGCCAGCAGCGTGGCGGGAACGAGATCGGGGTCGGTGATGGTGACGGGGATGGCGAGGCTGGGCCAGCATTTCCGGCCTAAGCTGCCGGCGGCGTAGATGGTTTGAATTTCGACGGAAGAGAGAGCGCGATCGTGTATCGCGACTTCATCGAATGAAGCTGCGTATGGCGGGAACGTATCCTCATCCGTCCAACCTTTGCCGATTAGAACCGGATTGTTACCTGATCGCCCGTTTATCGACGTCCTGCTCGTACCGCTACCAATAAGCACACCGTCCACATAAATCGAAAGTCTGGCTGCGTCGAAGTCAAACACCTGGGCTACATGAACCCATCGGCCAAGCGGAAAACTGAACGACGCGTCAAGAAATCTTCCTTTGGAACCTGCAACGTGCGCACGCAGATACCTTCCGCTTGCGTTGTACCAAAGACCTTCGAAGTTAGCGCTTCGTATAGCCGTGACCGGAGCCCATTCCGAGTTGAACGCTGCGACATTGATCCAGTTTTCCAGCGTGTGCGGACGGTCCAGCAAGTCAAGTCCTGCTCCGCTTTCGATCCGAACATAAGCATCTCGACCGTTCAATTGCGCGAACGCCTCGCCGATCTTTCCCATGCCGAAAGTGGCGTTGCCCCGGAGGGTCGCATGGTTTGTTCCCACCGCGTCTCGCCCGCTGCCATCGCCTGGCCACCAGGCGATAGGGCTGAGGTTCGTTGTCAGGCAATTCGTTGGGCCGACGGCAGCATCCAGGTTGCCGGTGTTGTTCACCTCGCTTGCCTCGACCACGTTTTCGGCGGCGTCTGTCTGAACAATAAGGTAATACGTTCCGGCAGGAAGACCGGGCAGGACAACACCAAGTGAGTTGGTGTAAGCCGCCGCTACCGGCAGTGCCTTGCTCCAGGTGCTCTCGCCAAGGAACACGTCGTTGAGACTCAGCCACTGGTCGGCAGACAAATAGACCCTGTCCACCCACTGTCCTTGCGCCGGCCAGCCGCCGCGGTTAGTGACGGTCCAGTTCAGCAGGCGATAGCTCTGGGATGCTGCGACGACAGGGGATTGATTCGAAATCGGCTCCACCTCGAAGACCGGCACCGGAGAGGCCACCCAACTCGGCTGGCTTTCCACCGTCCCGCCGCCAACGCTCCCGTGGTTGCCATTGGCCGCCTGATCTAAAGCCACGGAGCCGGTTTCCTCGTCAAACGACCAGTAGCCAACCAAGCCTGACTCGGTGCCCGTGAGGCGGCGGTTTCTGTTGGCTCGGATTTCGCTGGCAGAAAGAGCGCGGTTGTAGAGTGCGACCTCATCCAAGAGGCCGTTGAAGGAGTAGCCCGGAGGGATGTTGCCATTGCCAGCCACGGTTCGGCGACCAATGTTGAGCGAGGTCCACGTCTTCGGGGTGAAGACGCCCAGGTTCTGTGACGCCACCTGGTCTGCATTCACGTAGAGCGCCGCGATCCCGTTCGACTTTGAGTACGTAACGGCCACATGGTACCAGAGGTTGGGCGCTATTCCTGCAGGAACCTGCAGGAGGTGGCTATTGCCGCTTGTGTCAACGAGGTTGACATACAAACCAGTCAACGGAGCAGCGGGGCCTGGAGGGGACCACCACTGCCAGAAGTGAACCCCGTTTTCCCATTCCAAAATGGGGCCGGAACCTGAAACCGATCCCGGTGCAGCAGTCGGGCCTTTCGGCAAAATCCAAGCCTCGATGGTAAGCCCGTCGGCAATCCCAACATTGAGACTAGCTTGTGACCCGAGCAGAACCGAATCATCCACTCCGTCGAAGCTCAGGGCTGCGCCAGACGGTTTCCATTTCGCCGCGTTTATTGCCGTCGGCATCAAATCCGGCGCAGTGATAGTGAGCGGCAGGGCGCGGGCGTTGTTGTTCTCCGTGGATTCGTAGAGTGTGCTGGCACTGTCGCTCCGGAGGATCACGTGGTAGTCGCCCAGCGGGACGTTTGGCAACCGTACCGCGGTAAAGCGGTCGTAGCTGCTGCCGGCTGGAAGCCGGCGCTCCCAGGTGAACTGGCCCAGCAGCGTGTCCTCGAAGTCCCAGATGGTGTCGGTGGAGAGGTAGAGGGAGTCGGTCCAATTGGGCCGGGCGAGGCCGCTGCCCTGATTGGCGATCGTCCAACTCAACCACAGTTCCCCAGCATTGGCCGCCAAAGCTTTCACCTCGCTGGTTCCAGGCTCGATGACCGGGGCCGATGCGATGTCCCACTTCGGAGCCATGGCAGCATTCCCACCGCCGAGAGAACCGTCATGACGGTTACCGCTCAAGTCTTTCGCCGTAAATCCAATGCCTTCGTCGAAATTCCAATACGCCATCAAGTCTGATTCTCGGCCCGTGGGAGAATTGCGCATTTCCGCTCGGATCTCGGTAGTGGACAAGGGTACTTTCCAGATGCGGACCTCGTCCAGTTGTCCAAGGAACTTATCATCAGGGTTGGGCCCCCCGCCCAACCGTAGCGGGCCGCTTGTATCGCGGATATTCGACGAATCGTAATCGCCCTCAGCCCGAAGCTCTCCATTGACAAACACCTTCATGGAATGCTGGTCACAGTCGATGACGGCCGCGAAGTGGTTCCAGGCCCCTGGGATGATCAATGGAGCGGTGTTAACGTAAAGCTGGCCCGAACCCACCCTGCTCTCGGGAGTGGATGCGAGATGTAGGTGACCCGACGAGTGAATCCAAACGATGAACTCGCGATTATCACATCTAATGCCACCACAATCAGGAAGATTCCCCTTCCACACGATGCTCTGCCAGGTTCTGGGAAAACCGTCCACCCGAAACCATCCACTCACTGTCAACCCTCGATTTGAATGAAGGTCTGGATCGTCAGGAACCTCCACAAAGTCGTCAACTCCGTCAAACCGCAGAGCGCTGCCACCTCCTTCCCTGACGGAAAGAACCGAAAAGTTTGTGGGAGTCAGGTCCGGCGCGCCCACAGTCAACTCCAGGAAGCGTTCGTTGTTCGCCTCGTCGGTCTCAAAGAGGTTGCCGTCATTGTCGGCGCGGACCAGCAGATAGTAAGTGCCGGGCGCGACCACCGGCACTTTGACGTTCACGGCGGCCAGGTAGGAGTCCGCGACGGGAAGCAGCGTGGAATGGCCCACCGATTCGAGCAGCGTGTCGGTCGCGTCCCAACGGTTGTCGGTGGAGAAGTAGAGCCGGTCAGTCCAAGAAGGCGGGGCGGTACCGGTGTCGGCGTTGCGGATGGTCCAGTGGACATCGAGCCGTTGCTCCGCGAGCACAGCGGCCGGCCCTGCCGGGATGGACCCGCCCTGAGCGCGCAAGCGATAGAAGCCGCTCGGGCCTTGGCCAGCAGCGGCGAGCGTGACGTTCGTGCCGTTAACAGGCACGCCGACGGGTTGCCAGTTTGACGGGCTCAGCACGGGCGTGAACTCGATCTGCACGGAGCTGTCCGCGCCAGTCCAGGAGAGTTCCACAGAGCCGTCCGTGTGGCGGCGGATGCTCGTGAGGCGCGGCGGAGCGCCTGGCCCGCCGCTGCTCGCCGGCAGGCTGGCCCGCAGGGTGGCGGGGACGAGGTCCGGCGCGCCGATGCGGATGGCCAGGGCGCGATCATTGTTGGCCTTGGTGGACTCGATGACGCTGGCACCCTCATCCGTGCGGACGATCAGGAAGTAATCGCCCGGCAACACCAGCGGCGTGGTTACCGTCCAGGCCATCCAGTAGGCCTCGCCCGCTGCCAGGGCGGTCGATCGTGTCGTCGTGGTGAGTTTGAAATCCTCTCCATCCCAGGCGTTGTCCAAGGAAAGGTAGAGCGCGTCGTTCCAAGAAGGCTGGGCAGTGCCCCCGCCCTGATTTTCGACGGACCAGAGGACTTCAAGCGGCTGGTTGATGGAGGCGATGGGCGGCGCGGTCAGGGTGACGGGCACAAGGTCCGGCGCGCGAATCTGAATGGCCAGGACGCGCTCGTTGTTGGCGCGGTTGGCGTCGGCGGTCCCGCTCCCGTAATCCGTGCGCAAGATGAGGTAGTACTGGCCCACGGGCACCGCCGGCAGGTTGGCCGCGGTGGTAACACCGTAGAAGCTGTCCGGAGCGAGCGGCCCGTAACGGTTGATTGTGGTCAACAGGTTGTCTGTGGCGTCCACCGTGGCGTCAGTCGAGAGATAGAGAGCATCCGTCCACGAGCCGGCGGCCTCTCCAGCGCCAAGGTTCTTGACCGTCCAGGCGACCTCAATGGTGTGCTTGATGGTGGCGTTCGTGGGCGCGCTCAGGGTCAGAGGCGCGAGGTCGGGGGCGGTGATCTGGAGCGGCGCGCTGCGGAGGTTGTTGGTCTCGCCGACTTCCAGGATCGTGTCATCAGTGTCCGTCTTCACCAGCAGGTGATAGTTGCCAGGCTTGATCCTCGGAACGCTCACGTAACCGGACCACAAGTAGGCGTCGCCCGCAGCCAGCGGCAGTGAGCGCGTAACGACCGCCAGCCGGCTGTCCGTGAAATCGAGCTTCGCGTCTGGCGAGAGATAAAGCGCGTCCGTCCACGAGGCCGGGGCGAATCCAGCGCCCTGGTTCGTGATGGTGAAGGAGACTTTGACCTGCTGACCGACCGTGGCCGCCGCGGGGCTTTCAATGGCCACGGGCAACAGGTCGGGCGCGGCCAGTTCAATGGCGACGGCGGTCTCGTTGTTGGCGCGGTTGTGCTCGGTCACCTTGCCTTCTTTGTCCACCCGCAAGACCAGGTAATACGCGCCGGGCACGAGGCCGGAGACGGTAACTGTGGCCTGCGCCGCGTAAGCATCGCCGGGGAGCAGGCGGAGCGACTGGGCACGCGCGGCCAACGAAAGGTCGGTGGCGTCCCAAACGGGGTCACGGGATAGGTAAAGCTCATCCGTCCATGCGGGCAGGGCTTCGAGGGCGCCTTCGTTGGCCACACGCCAGACGACTTCAAAAGGCTCCCTGAGGCCCACGCGCGCGGGGGCCGAAAGCGCCCATCGCGTGCGCTCCGCTCTGCGCCTGCCTGAGGCCCACGCGCGCGGGGGCCGAAAGCGAAGCCGGGGCCAAATCGGCAGACTGGCGGGACGTGGCTGCGGGCACGGCCGCTGCGACAGCCGACTCCACGCCTTCAAGGCCGCCGAGCACAGCAGCGACGGCGTAGTAGTAGGTTTGACCATTGACGAGGTTTGTGTGGACAAACGGCGACGTCACGTCACCGATTTGTGTGCCCGTAGCCTTGGTCAACGGCAGATTCGTGGAGAAGTAAAGCTGGTAGTTGGTGGCACCCGCGACTGCCGACCAAGTGAGGGTGGCTTGTCCGTCTCCAGCCCTGGCGGTGAGGCTGGCGGGGGTGAACTCAGGCGTGGTGAGGGTGATAGGGACAGTCAGGATGTTGTTGGTTTCGTTGGCTTCCGGCTGGTTGTTGTTGAGGTCGGTGCGGAGGATGAGGAAACGGCTGGACGCCACCGGCAATTGCCAGCCTACGGTAACATGATCTGCACCAGGCCCCTCTTTGTGCAACACTTCGATGTAGTATTTCTGCCCGGCTGTCAATGCGGTGGGGAGGGACTTTTGTTGAGAATATGAAGTCCAACTCCCGGTAGCGCTTGGCACCCATGCAATGCGAACCTTATTGGTTGGATTGTCGTCTGCGCTTAACCAGAGTTCGCTTTGGTCATCGCTTTGAATCCTGAACGTGTAGCTGCCACTTACGGGTGGGTAAAGAAATCCCAGAATCCGCTGGCCGTAGTTGTCCTGCCAGTTCCCTGGCGGTGAAAGGTTGCTGAGAAGATCCGTTCCACTGGGGCTATTCGGGAATCTTGAGTTTCCTGTTAAATCGACCACGGAATAGCCGCTGATCCCCAACCAGTATTCACGCAAGATATTTCCTTTGACATCCGGCGCGTTGAATGGGGCAAGATGCTGACCGGGAATCACCTCGATCGACCACGTCTGGTCGCCGGGCAACTGGACGACTGCGGTCATGGAATACTCTGCCGCGGCCGCCAGCGGCTGGTTCGCCTCGAATTGGCCGAGGAAGGTGTCGCCACTGTCCCAAGCGTTGTCCGAGGAGAGGTAGAAGCCATCCATCCACGACGGCACGGCGCGGCCGTTGCCCTGGTTCTTCACACTCCAGGAAAGCCGGACATTGGCGCCGGCAAAGGCTGTGGACGGTGCGGCGAGCGCCAGCGGTTTGAGGTCCGGTCGGGCGAGGAGGATGGGGATGACGCGGTCGTTATCGCCTTCGTTCACTTCATAGACGTTCGCGTTGGCATCGGCGCGCAGGATGAGGAAGTAGTTGGTTGGGGCCACTTGCGGCAGCGTGACGTTGGCCACGTGCAAATAGTCCGACTGCGGGCTGAGCGGCGAGTCATAGGAGACATCGGCCAGAACCGGGTCGTTGCTGTCCCAGCCTTCGTCGGGTGAGAGCCGGACGACGTCCCGCCAAGAGGGTAGAGCTGACCCCGTGCCCTGGTTCTTCACCCGCCAGACAAGCTGGACGGTCTGGCCGGGCAGGGCGGCGGCGGGCGCGCGGACTTCCACGACCGCAAGGTTGGGCAGACCGATGGTGATAGGGGCGGTCCAGACGTTGTTGGTTTCGGTTTTCTCAGTCACGTTTCCGTTATGATCGTTGCGGAGCAGCAGGTGGTATTTACCGGGCGGGACATTGGGAATGTCAAAGACCGTGGTGACCAAGTAGGAGCTACCCGGGGCCAGCGAGAGTGTGCGGTCAGCCGCGGTCAAACGCATGTCCTCCTGGTCCCAGGCGTTGTCGGTGGAGAGAAACAGCGCGTCAGTCCACGACGGCTGGGCGGTCACTTCACCTTGATTCTTGATGGTCCAGGAAACTTCCACGCGCTCACGCGCACCGGCGGTGGCGGGCGCCGTGACGGTGACCGGCGCCAAGTCCGAGGCGCTAAGGAGTAGCGGCACGGCCCTGTCGTTGTTGGCTTCGTTGGCTTCCGCAAGATTGCCGGCACTGTCTGCACGCAGAACGAGGAAGTAGTTGCCCGGAGGAGAGGAAGGGATGCCAACGGTCTGCACCTGAGTGTAGTCAGCGCCTACCGCAACACGGAGGTTCCGCGTGAATTGGCCAAGATGCTGGTCCTGCGGGTCGAGCTTGGCATCCTTGGACAAGTAAACTGAATCGTTCCAGGAAGACAGCGCGTCTCCTGCGCCCTGGTTTTTCACGGTCCACGAAACCTGAATCTGCTGGCCGACCACTGCCGTGGCGGGGGCCGTCAATGCTGTCGGCGTCAGGTCCGCGGCAGCGATGACGATGGCGAGTGCGCGAGTGTTGTTCGTTTCGTTGAGTTCGGCGAGGTTGGCGTTGTCGTCGGCGCGCAAGATCAGGAAATAGTTGCCGGCTGAGACTGCAGGCAGGCTCACGGAATAGACTTGCACATAGCCGGCGCTGGATTCCACCGACACACTGCGGGTCAATTGGAGGAGCCGCGTGTCCTGCGGTTCCCAAACCTGGTTGGTGGACAGGTAGAGCCCATCCACCCACGTGGGCATCGCCTCGCCGCCGCCCTGGTTCTGAATCGTCCAGGCGACGGCGATGCTCTGCCCTACCACAGCAGCGGGCGGAGCGATGAGATCGGTGGGTTCCAGGTCAGGCAACGGCTGCGCGTGGGCGATCAACGTGAAGCCCAACATGGCCAGGCAAAAAGCGGGCGGGATGGCGGCGACCGCAGGCAGACGCGTGTTCATGGCTACTCCCAAGGTTGGATGGTTGCATATTTTCATCAACGAAAGGCGACAATGATGGAATGCAAGCGGATTTTGACTCGCTTTTATCCAGGACTAGAGCAAAGGAGAGAAAAATGGCCAAGCCAATTCGGCGCAAATACGTAATGGGCCAGTCACGGCGGGCAGGCGGAGTGCCGACGGAGCAGAGCGCCGGTTTCGAACCGGCTTGCTGGGTTTAGACATGGCAAGCCGGCTACAAGCCAGCGCTCCGCCCGCCGCGTTGGGAAAGCCGGGTTCAACCCTGTGGAACCAGCTCGCGGGTAACTCGCAGACCGTCCGCCTTCTCCCTCATGCTTCACCTGCCTGCCGCCGGCTGCTCGCTGCCATGCATCGCAGGCCCTTCCACACGCGCCGCTGGCAGCCAGAAAGGCAAAATGAGAACTGCTCTGTTTTTTGAGTGGACGGCTGCCTCAAGTCAAACTATGATTTGCTTATGGTTGAACTCACTGAAAAAGTGGAGCGGTTGGAAACGATCTTAGGCCAATTCATCGTCAACACCAATCTGACGATCAAAGGAATCGACCGGATGATCGAAGAGTTGAAAAGCGAGGGCGAGATGAGGATCAAAGGAATCGACCGGATGATCGAAGAGTTGAAAAGCGACGGCGAGAAAGACCGCGGCGAGTCAGCCCAAATGCGCAAAGAGATGAACCGCAAATGGGGGGAATTGGCCAACAAAATGGGCACGCTTGTCGAGGACATCGTGGCGCCCAACCTGCCACGCATTGCCCGGCAATACTTTGGTTGTGAAGTGATTTTAGATTTCATGGAGCGCCGAAAAAGGGTCCATCCGACCGATCACAGCAAGCAGCGTGAGTTTGATGTTCTCTGCGTGGGCGAGAAGGTCGTTCTTTGGAATGAAACCAAAGCCACCGCGCGCCAGGATTATATTGACGGTTTTGTCGCCGCCCTGCCGGAGTTTTTCGAGTACTTCCCCGATTATGGCGGGCGCACGCTCATTCCCATTTTTGCCAGTCTCCATCTTTCAGCCGAGACGATCCAGTACCTCACCCAGCGCAAGGTCTATGGCCTCGCCATGGGGGATGAAACGATGGAATTGGTCAATTTCCGCGAACTAACCCCGGACAGCGCAGGGAGGTAAGGCGGG
>ERZ1292640.357-Hain-H43-02um-R1-357-length-36906-cov-9_pt1 | contig 36906 bp, 32 predicted proteins | sample MGYA00564404_ERZ1292640 | MGnify/ENA primary metagenome ERZ1292640 (study PRJEB36523, sample SAMEA6512636) | groundwater metagenome | collected 2019-01-08 | study: AquaDiva: Metagenomics assemblies of 32 groundwater samples | reverse complement strand
GCGTGAGCATCCAGTCGAGAATTTCGCCGAACAGCGAGCGCTGCTCGCGCTGGAACAGTTTCATGGAAAGCTAGCCCAGAACCTGCCCAGAGCCGAACACGACGTGCAGGCGCATGGAGGCTGCATGTTGCATCGCCGGGCCGTCCCAAGGTGAAACGCGGCCCCACGTCCAAGCAAAGCGCAGGACTAGCCTTCGCTGTGGGGCAGGGAGTCCCACGCAGTGGGCGACCGTGGGGGCCACATTCATCCGGGGATTTTCTCGAGGCAGTAACCGAGGCCGCGCACAGTGGCGATGCGGATCGGGCCCTTTTCGATCTTCTTGCGCAGGCGGTGGATGTAGACCTCGATGGCGTTGTTGCTGACCTCTTCGCCCCACTCGCACAGGCGCTCGACCAGCTGGTCCTTGCTGACCAGGCGGCCGGAACGCTGCAGCAGCACTTCGAGCAGGCCGAGCTCGCGCGCTGACAGCTCGACCATCTTGCCGTCGATGGTGGCGACGCGGCCGGCCTGGTCGTAGACCAGCGGGCCGTGCTTGATGTTGCTGCTGGTGCCGCCCATGCCGCGACGTATCAGGGCGCGTACGCGCGCCTCGAGCTCCTGCAGGCTGAAGGGTTTGGCCATGTAGTCGTCGGCGCCGTAGTCGAGGCCCTTGACGCGTTCTTCCACGCTGTCGGCCGCGGTGAGGATCAGCACCGGCAGGGCGGAGCCGCGCGCGCGCAGTTTTTTCAGCACCTCCAGGCCGTGCATCTTGGGCAGCCCCAGGTCCAGGATCAGCAGATCGAACTCGGTGTTGGTCATGAGGGCTGCGTCGGCCTCGGTGCCGCTGGCCACATGGTTCACGGCGGCGCCAGAACTGCGCAGGGTGCGCAGCAGGCCATCGGCCAGCACCTGGTCGTCCTCGGCAATCAGAATTCGCATGCATGTCTCCTTGGGCGGTAGCTCGACTGGCGCGGGCTTGTTCGCCAACCCTGATTTTAGGCGCTGCAGCGCAAGCCGGTTCAGCTGGCGTAGGCTTCCAGGCCGAGGGCAATGACGGCGGCGACCTCCTCGCCCACCGTCTGCTTGAGTTCGGCCTCGGCCTGAACCACGGCCTGCTCGAAGGCTTGGAGCCAGGCCAGGCCGGCGGGCGTGAAGTGCACCCGTTTGGCTCGCGCGTCACGGGCGTCGGCTTCGCGTGTCACCAGGCCCCAGGCTTCGCATTGGTCGACCAGCTTGCCCATCGCCTGCTTGCTCATGCCGGCCTGCTCGGCCAGTTCGGTCAGGCGCGAGCCTTCCAGTGCCAGATGGCGCGTGATGTGGATGTGGGCGGCGCTGACCTGGCCGCGCGCCGCCAGGTTGGACAGGGCCAGCGGCACCTCGGCGTTGTGCGCCATCAGGTGCAGCACGCGGGTGTCGAAGCGGCGCATGGCGTGGCCCAGCAGCCGGCCCAGGTGGGTCTGGCGCCAGCCATCGGCGGGCTTGTGCAGGGGGTCATGGGTCATTGGCGAATGGTAAACCAAGATGACTAAAAAATGGGTTTACTCGCATCTATCGCTCGCGGTAGACTACTGTTCAAGCATCCAGCCTGTGATTAAAACCACTGGATGAAACCAGCCACCCAACCGAACTTCAAGGAGATTTCCATGGACGCAACCACCGTCAAGGGCACGCGAGCCGATGCCGCCAACAGCGAAAAAGCCAAGGCCCTGCAAGCCGCACTGGCTCAGATTGAAAAGCAGTTCGGCAAGGGCACCATCATGCGCCTGGGCGAGGGTGAGTCGATCGAGGACATCCAGGTGGTCTCCACCGGCTCCCTGGGGCTGGACATCGCGCTGGGCGTCGGCGGCCTGCCGCGCGGCCGCGTGATCGAGATCTACGGTCCGGAGTCGTCCGGCAAGACCACGCTGACGCTGCAGGTCATCGCCGAAATGCAGAAACTGGGCGGCACCTGCGCCTTCGTCGACGCCGAGCACGCGCTGGACGTGCAGTACGCGCAGAAACTGGGCGTCAACCTGCCTGATCTGCTGATTTCCCAACCCGACACCGGCGAACAGGCGCTGGAGATCGTCGACAGCCTGGTGCGCTCCGGCGCGGTCGACCTGGTGGTGGTGGACTCGGTGGCGGCACTCACCCCCAAGGCCGAAATCGAAGGCGAGATGGGCGACTCCCTGCCCGGCCTGCAGGCCCGCCTGATGAGCCAGGCGCTGCGCAAGCTGACCGCCACCATCAAGAAGACCAACTGCACGGTGATCTTCATCAACCAGATCCGCATGAAGATCGGCGTCATGTTCGGTTCGCCCGAAACCACCACCGGCGGCAACGCGCTCAAGTTCTACGCCTCGGTGCGCCTGGACATTCGCCGCACCGGCACCATCAAGAAGGGCGACGAGGCGATCGGCAACGAGACCAAGGTCAAGGTGGTGAAGAACAAGGTGGCGCCGCCGTTCAAGACCGCCGAGTTCGACATCCTGTTCGGCGAGGGCATCAGCCGTCACGGCGAGATCATCGACATGGGCGTGAACGCGCGCATCATCGAGAAGTCCGGTGCCTGGTACGCCTACAACGGCGAGAAGATCGGCCAGGGCCGCGATAACGCACGCGAGTTTCTGCGCGAGAACCCGGAGCTGGCGCACGAGATCGAGAACAAGGTGCGCGAATCGCTGGGCATCCCCTTGATCAACGAGGCGACCGAGGCCGAGTAAGCCAAGGTGCTTCCTTCATGGCGTTTGAGCAACCCTCACTCAAAGGGCGGGCGCTGCGGCTGTTGAGCACCCGCGAGCATTCGCGGCTGGAACTGGAGCGCAAGCTGGCCCGGTTCGAGCAGGTGCCGGGCGAGTTGACGCAGGCGCTCGATGAGCTGCAGGCCAAGGGTTTCATCAGCGAGCAACGTGTGGTCGAGTCGGTGCTGCACCGCCGTGCCGCCAAGCTGGGCGCAACGCGCATCCGCCAGGAACTGCAGGACAAGGGGCTGGATCGGACACTGGTCGAGCAGGCGCTGGCAGAGCTCAAGGACAGTGAGTTGACGCGGGCGCGCGAGGTCTGGCGCCGGAAGTACGACGCAGCGCCCGCCAGTCCGGCAGAGCGGGCGCGACAGCAGCGTTTTTTGCTGACCCGCGGTTTTTCCGCCGAGGTGGTGCGCCGGGTGCTGGTGGGCGCCGGCGCGCAGGACGATGAATAAAAATGGCTGTTGGCGGCGTCAAATCGACGCCAACAGCTATTAAAACGATAGCAATCTGGGGTTACAGCCCCAGCATCAGCTTGAGGTTCTGTACCGCAGCGCCACTGGCGCCCTTGCCCAGGTTGTCGAGGCGAGCCACCAGCACGGCGTGGCGGAAGCCGTCGTCGGTGCCGTGGTTGGCGTAGACGCGCAACTCCATCTTGTTGGTATCGGCCAGGGCCACGGCATCGAGCTTGCCGTCTGCCGTGGCGGGCTCCGCCGTCACCCATTCGCTGCCGGCGTAGTGCCGCGCCAGCGCGTCATGCAGGTCCTGTGCGCTGGGTTGGCCCGCCAGTGTGTCCAGGTGCAGTGGCAGCTGCACCAGCATGCCCTGACGGAAGTTGGCCACCGACGGGATGAACAGCGGGCGGCGCGTCAGCCCGGTGTACTTCATGATCTCCGGCAGGTGCTTGTGCTTCAGGCTCAGGGCGTAAAGCTCGAAGGGCGGCGCACTGCCGGCCTCATACGCCTCGATCATGCTGCGTCCGCCGCCGGAGTAGCCGCTGACCGAGGGCAGCGCGAGCGGGTAGTCCTTCGGGATCAGGCCGGCATCGACCAATGGGCGGATCAAGGCGATGGCGCCGGTGGCGTAGCAGCCGGGATTGGCGACGCGGCGTGCCTGTGCCACCGCCTCGCGCTGGCCGGCCGCCAGTTCGGGGAAACCAAAGACCCAGTCCGGGTGGGTACGGTGGGCGGTGGAGGCGTCGATCACCTTCGGGCCGGGCTGGCCGCTGGTCGCCAGGCTGTCGATCATGGCAACCGACTCGATGGCGGCATCGTCGTGCAGGCACAGCACCACCAGATCCACCTGGGCCATCAAGGCACGTTTGGCGGCCGGATCCTTGCGCAGCTCAGGGGCGATGCTGACGAGTTCGATCTCGGGCATGGCCTGCAGCCGTTCGCGGATCTGCAGGCCGGTGGTGCCGGCCTCGCCATCGATGAAAACCTTGTGTTGGGTCATGGTGGATAGGGTTGGGGGTATATGCTGGCTAATGTAAGTTTTTGTGCATAGCAACATGATACATTCCAAGGCTGTGCTGAATCCAGCGCCCGATGCGGAATAGACCAGTTCAGCAGCGGGATAAAAACCTTCATTTCCTGAGAGAGCCCTCATGAAGATTCACGAGTACCAAGGCAAGGAGATCTTGCGCAATTTTGGTGTGCCAGTGCCCCGCGGCATTCCGGCATTTACAGTGCAAGAAGCGGTGGAAGCCGCCCAGAAGCTCGGCGGCCCCGTGTGGGTCGTCAAGGCGCAGATCCATGCCGGTGGCCGCGGTAAGGGCGGCGGCGTGAAGGTGGCCAAGAGCATTGACGACGTCAAGCGCCTGGCCGGGGAAATCCTGGGCATGCAGCTCAAGACCCACCAGACCGGCCCCGAAGGCCAGAAGGTGCGTCGCCTGTACATCGAAGACGGTGCCGATATCCAGAAGGAGTACTACGTTTCCCTGGTGACCGACCGCGCCACGCAGAAGGTGGCTTTCATCGCATCGAGCGAAGGCGGCATGGACATCGAGGAAGTGGCCCACGCCACGCCCGAGAAGATCATCACCGAATACATCGACCCCCTGACGGGTCTGGGCGAAGCGCAGGCCAAGAAGATTGCCAACGGCATCGGCCTGCCGGCCGAATCCACGGCCCAGGCGGTGGACTTGTTCCAGAAGCTCTACCAGTGCTACATGGAAACCGACGCCTCGCTGGTGGAAATCAACCCCCTGAACCGCGACAGCAAGAACAAGCTGATCGCCCTGGACGCCAAGTTCAACTTTGACGCCAACGCCCTGTTCCGTCACCCGGAAGTCGTGGCCCTGCGCGACCTGGACGAAGAAGATCCGGCGGAAGTTGAAGCGTCCAAGTTCGACCTGGCCTACATCTCGCTTGACGGCAACATCGGCTGCCTGGTGAACGGCGCCGGTCTGGCCATGGCCACCATGGACACCATCAAGCTGTTCGGCGGCGAGCCGGCCAACTTCCTGGACGTCGGCGGCGGCGCCACGGCCGAGAAGGTCACCGAAGCCTTCAAGATCATGCTCAAGAACCCCAAGGTCGAGGGCATTCTGGTCAACATCTTCGGCGGCATCATGAAGTGCGACACCATCGCCAGCGGCGTGATCACCGCTTGCAAGGCCGTCAACCTGAGCGTGCCGCTGGTCGTGCGCATGAAGGGCACCAACGAAGAGCTGGGCAAGAAGCTGCTGGCCGAATCCGGCCTGCCCATCATTGCCGCAGACACCATGGCCGAAGCCGCGACCAAGATCGTGGCTGCTGTTAAGTAAGCCCGGAGAACAAGCATGTCGATTTACATCAACAAAGACACCAAGGTCATTACCCAGGGCATCACTGGCAAGACCGGCCAGTTCCACACTGAGAAGTGCCAGGAATACGCCAACGGCAAGAACTGTTTCGTCGCCGGCGTGAACCCCAAGAAGGCGGGCGAGTCCATCTTCAACATCCCGATCTACGCCTCCGTCAAGGAAGCCGCCCAGCAGACCGGCGCCACCGTGAGCGTGATCTACGTGCCGCCGGCCGGTGCTGCCGACGCCATCTGGGAAGCGGTCGAGGCCGACCTGGATCTGGCCATCTGCATTACCGAAGGCATCCCGGTGCGCGACATGCTGATGGTGCGCAACAAGATGAAGGCCAAGGAAGCCGCCGGCGGCAAGAAGACCTTGCTGCTGGGCCCCAACTGCCCGGGTCTGATCACCCCTGACGAGATCAAGATCGGCATCATGCCCGGTCATATCCACCGCAAGGGCCGCATCGGTGTGGTGAGCCGTTCCGGCACGCTGACCTATGAAGCCGTGGCCATGCTGACCGAAGTGGGTCTGGGCCAGTCGAGCGCCGTGGGCATTGGTGGCGACCCCATCAACGGCCTGAAGCACATCGACGTCATGAAGGCCTTCAACGACGATCCGGACACCGATGCCGTCATCATGATCGGTGAAATCGGCGGTCCCGACGAGGCCGAAGCCGCGCGCTGGTGCAAGGCCAACATGAAGAAGCCGGTGGTCGGCTTCATCGCCGGTGTCACGGCACCTGCGGGCAAGCGCATGGGCCACGCCGGTGCGCTGATTGCCGGCGGCGCCGACACGGCGGATGCCAAACTGGCCATCATGGAAGAGTGCGGCTTCATCGTGACGCGCAATCCGTCCGAGCTGGGCAAGCTGCTCAAGGCTCAGCTGTAAGCAAAACTACGAATCTGTGAGGGTGGCCATCAGCCGCTAAACTCACACTATTCGGAACTCTGGGAGCGCTCCAGGCGAATCGTCTGGCGCGCTCCTTTCCTATTACAGATACAACACAGGAGAACTCGGATGGAAATGCTTCAGGATGTCAATTTCTGGATTGGTCTGATGAAGATCATCTGGATCAACATCATTCTTTCCGGTGACAACGCCGTGGTGATCGCCTTGGCGGCCCGTTCGCTGCCACCGCATCAGCAAAGAAAGGCCATTCTGTTCGGCTCCGGCGCTGCCGTGGTGCTGCGAATCGTCCTGACCATCGTGGCGGCCAAGCTGTTGCAGCTGTCCTTCCTGCAGGTGGTTGGCGGTATGTTGCTGCTGTGGATCGGCATCCAGCTGCTCAGCGAAGAAGAAGAAGGCGAAGGCGAAGCCAAAGAGGGCGGCGGCCTGATGGCGGCGGTGCGTACGATTCTCATTGCCGACCTGGTGATGAGCCTGGACAACGTGATTGCCGTGGCCGCTGCGGCCAAGGGCAACGATGTCTTGTTGCTGCTGGGCCTGGCCATCAGCATCCCGCTGGTGATTTTCGGCAGCACGCTGATGATCCGCCTGATGGAGCGCTTCCCCATCATCATCACGCTCGGGGCCGGCCTGATTGGCTGGGTTGGCGGCGAGACGATTGTCAGCGATGTGGCGCTCAAGGATGTGGCTGCGGCCTACCCCTGGCTGCACTACGCGGCGGCTGCCGCCGGGGCAGCCTTTGTGGTGGTGGCCGGCCGGGCGCTGCAAAAGCGCCATGCGGTGCAACACGCGGCTGAATAGTCTTCGCGTGGGGCCGGCCTCGACGGAGGCGGTGTCTTGTGAGCTGTGGGGCAGATGCTGTGACGGGTATCTGCCCTTTTTCATGGGCTCGGCTTTGTTTTGAATGCACGGCAGTGTATGGTTACGGGCCGGCGATCGCATGGCGATGAGCCGGCGCAAGCAATACGGATGACACGGTGACACGGACGCATTTACAGCCCGCCAGGCTTTGGGTTGCCGGCCAGGACAGACGATGCGGCTCAGAGGTCCGGAACAATGATTTACAAGTTTTGCACTGAGACGGACACCGGCCTGACCCGGGCAAACAATGAAGACTCGGTGGCATTTGACGAGTTGGCCGGACTCGCCGTTTTGGCTGATGGCATGGGTGGCTACAACGCGGGCGAGGTGGCCAGCGGGATGGCGACGACCCTGATCAAGACGGAGTTGGGGCGCTGGCTGACCGAAACCGGGGGGCGGGCCGGGTCCCGGGATATCCGCCGCGCCATGGAAATATGTGTCGATAATGCCAACAAGTCCATTTTCAATGCGGCCAGTACCCACGCCCAGTACAGCGGAATGGGAACCACGCTGGTGGTGGGCGTGTTTCAAGGTCGCAGTCTGCTGCTGGGGCATATTGGAGATTCCCGCTGCTACCGGTGGCGCAAGGGGGCGCTGGTGCAGATCACCCGGGATCACTCGCTGTTGCAGGAGCAAATCGACGCGGGCCTGTTGACGCCGCAGCAGGCGGCGATGTCCATGAACAAGAATCTGGTGACACGGGCCCTGGGGGTTGAAAATGCAGTGGCTCTGGAGCTCAACGAATGTCAGGTGGAAGACGGCGATCTGTATCTCATGTGCTCCGATGGTTTGTCGGACATGGTGAGCGATGCAGGCATTGCGGAGATACTGGAGCGGAGGGTTTCATTGGCGCAACGGGCGCAGAGCCTGATTCATGCGGCCAATGAACAGGGCGGACGAGACAACATCACCGTGCTTCTGGCTCAGGCAGAAGCGGTGCCGGAGAGTCGGGGCATGGTCTCCAGATTGCTGGGAAAATAGCGCGGCCGGTGTATTGATAACGAGCAAAAGAAAGAGGAGTCGGGCATGCCGAAAATGATCGTTTCGATCGACGGTGTTGTCATCAAGGAAGTCCAGTTGACCAAGGAGCGGACGTCCCTCGGTCGCCGTCCCTACAACGATGTGGTGATTGACAATCTGGCGGTGAGTGGCGAGCATGCTGCTGTGCACATGACGGGCGACGAGGTCTTTCTGGAAGACCTCAACAGCACCAACGGCACCTATGTCAATGGCAAAGCCATCAAGCGGCAGCAGCTTCACCATGGCGACACCATCGAGGTCGGCAAGTACAAGATCCAGTTCATCAGCGAACTGGAAGGAGAGCGCTTCGACAAGACCATGGTGTTCAAGCCCGGCATGGGGGTTCCGCCCTCCACCGCAGCGACATCGACCGAGCGGGTGCTGCCTGGCGAGCTACAGGGCTGCATCCGGGTTTTGTCGGGTGCGGCTTCGGGCAGGGAGGTGCCGCTGATCAAGGTCGTGACGACGGTGGGTAAGCCCGGTGTGGCTGTGGCGGCCATTACCCGGCGGCAGCATGGTTTCGTCGTGGCTCATGTCGAGGGTGTCGGCAACCCCCTGCTCAACGGTACCCCGATTGGCAACGAACCCGTGGCGCTCAAGAGTGGCGACCTGATTGAACTGGCCGGTACGCAAATGCAGTTTATCCAGACCTGACAACCCGAGTCTCTGTCCTTGCGGGCTGGGCGGGAGTTTTGATTTATGAGTGCAGTTATGAGACCTTCCGCATCGGACAAAGCGTCCGAGCAGGCCTTTTTCGAGTCGCAGAAACTGCCGCCGGACAAGCGGGGGGTGACCTTTGAGGTGCTTTTCTACCGCCAGCTGCAGCAGGTCACGGCCCGGATTCATGAAACCGAAAACATCGAGCAGATCATGCTCGATGCCAGCCAGGACATCTGCAAGCTGCTCAATGCTGACCGGCTGACACTCTATGCGGTTCACGAGGACCAGAGTGCGATCGTCTCCAAGCTCAAGACCGGACTGAACACCAGTCGCGAACTCAAGTTGCCGATCAGCCCCCAAAGCCTGGCCGGCTACGTGGCGTATAGCCGGCAGATGCTCAATCTGGCCGATGTCTATGACGACGAGGCACTCAAACAGATCCACCCGGCGCTGACTTTCCTGAAGGAAGTCGACAAACGTTCCGGCTATCGCACCAAGCAGATGCTGGTGGCGCCCATCATGGAAGGTGGCGTGCTGTATGGTGTGCTGCAGGTCATCAACAACAAGAGTGATCAGCCGTTCGGCGAACTGGAAGTCGAGGGCGTGGCCCAGTTGTGCAAGACGCTGGGCACCGCGATTCGCCAGCGCATGCAAAGGGCCGATGAGGGCCAGCGCCGCAAGGCGACCAAATACGATGGCCTGGTGGCCGACGGCGTGCTGACCGATGAGGAGTTGCGGCGGTGCATCCAGGAAGCACGTGAGCAGGGGGCGCCGGTTGAGCATCTGCTGACAGCCAATTACCAGATCCAGCCCGCCCAGATCGGGCCGTCACTGGCAAAATTTTTCGGCGTTCCCTACGAACCCTTCAATGCGGGTCGCATCCGCTCCGAAATGCTGCATGGCCCGCTCAAGCGCGAGTTTGCCGAAGGCCAGGGCTGGATTCCGCTGGAAGAGTCGCCTGAAGGCCTGGTCATCATGTGTCTGGACCCAGAGGCCACGCGCGGTGCCCGGGTCGTGCCGCAGGTGTTTCCGCGCATCAGCAAGTTCGCCTATCGGGTGACGACGCAAGCCGAGTTCGCGGAAACGCTGAACCAGGTGTTTGGCGGCATCGATACCACGTCGATCGATCAGATGCTGGCCGATCTGTCTTCCGCACCGCTCGAAGACGAGGGAAGCAATGACGATTCGTTGGAGTCGGCGGCGGCCGACAACGAACTCGTCAAGTTCGTCAACAAGGTCATCATCGATGCCTACCACCAGAAGGCCTCGGATATCCACATCGAGCCGATGCCGGGCAAGCTCAAGACCGGCATCCGCTTCCGCATTGACGGCACCCTGATGCCCTACATCGAGGTGCCGGCGCATTTCCGTCAGGCCATGGTGACGCGCCTGAAGATCATGTGTGATCTGGATATTTCGGAACGCCGCAAGCCACAGGACGGCAAGATCAAGTTCAAGAAATATGGCCCGCTGGACATCGAGTTGCGGGTGGCGACCATCCCGTCGGCCGGCGGTGTCGAGGATGTGGTCATGCGTATCCTGGCAGCCGGCGAACCTATCCCCCTGGAAAAACTCGGCCTGACCCCGCACAATCGCGAGCGGGTAGAGGCTACGGTCAGCAAGCCTTATGGCCTGTTCTATGTCTGCGGACCAACGGGTTCGGGCAAGACCACCACGCTGCACTCCATCCTCAAATTCCTCAATACGCCCGAGACCAAAATCTGGACGGCCGAGGACCCGGTGGAAATCACGCAAAAAGGTTTGCGTCAGGTGCAGATCAACCGGAAGGCCGGCATCGATTTTGCGTTGATCATGCGCGCCTTTCTGCGTGCTGATCCCGACATCATCATGGTCGGCGAGTCGCGCGACAAGGAAACTGTCGCCATGGGTGTGGAGGCGTCCTTGACCGGTCACTTGGTGTTCTCCACCCTGCACACCAACTCGGCCCCAGAGTCCATCACCCGTCTGCTCGACATGGGCATGGACCCGTTCAATTTTGCGGACGCGCTCTTGGGTATCCTGGCGCAGCGCCTGGCCAAGAAGCTCTGCGATTGCAAGGAGTCGTACTACCCGAAGACTTCAGAGATCAACAGTTTCATCGCTGAATACGCCGAAGAGCTGCGCAATACACCGGCCTGGAAGGTCGACTTCAGCGGCGAGGCGCAGAAACTGTTCGAGGCGTGGGTGGAGCAGTACGGCGAAAATGGCAAGCTGCGCTTTTACAGGGCCGTTGGTTGCGACAAGTGCAACAAGACGGGCTACAAGGGGCGCCTGGGCTTGCACGAGCTGCTGATTGCTGACGATCGCATCAAGAAGCTGGTGCAGGAGCGTGCCCGGGTGGCAGAAATCTTCGCCGCCGCCGTCGATAGTGGCATGCGCACCCTCAAGATGGATGGCATGGAGAAGATTCTGCTGGGGCTTACCGATCTCAAGCAGGTCCGCTCCGTTTGCATCAAGTGACGCAAGTGGCAGATTGATGGTGACAAAAATGTCACGCCCGTCGTTCGGGCTGACAATAGTGCGTTAGAAAAGTGATGGTAGTGATAAAAACAGCGTCAAAAATTGGGGAATTTGAGCGCACAAGGCTTGGCACGCAATGTGCGGAGTAATCCGCTCAATGATCTTGTTGTCATGTTTGTAACGAAGGAGATTTTCATGAAGCGTGCTATTCAAAAGGGTTTTACCCTGATCGAGTTGATGATCGTGGTTGCGATCATCGGTATTCTGGCTGCCGTCGCGCTGCCGGCCTATCAGGACTATACGGCGCGTGCCCGTATGTCTGAAGTGATTCTGGCGGCATCGCAATGCCGTACCAGCATCACCGAGACCATCCAGTCGGCTACTTCGGGTAATGCCATTGGCGCCAACGGCTGGGGCTGCGAAGTTTCGACCGGCCAAGGTACCCGTTTTGTGGACAGCATCCAGACCAGCGCTTCCAACCCGGGGGCCACCGGCGGCGGTGTGGTCACGGTGACGTCACGCAATATCGGGAATAATGCTGACGGCGCAATCCGTCTGGCCCCCTGCGACGCTGCTGTGACGACCTTTACGGCTTGTCTGCAGCCGGCGTTGGGCGCCACGGTCAACACCTGGATCTGTGGCCCGGCTGCCGCCAGTGGGGTGCCGGGACGCTTCCTGCCTGGTTCCTGCCGTACCGGTACGTAAGTACGGGTTGACCACGAAAAGCGGCTTCGGCCGCTTTTTTTATGCAAATCTCACGTAGCGCAGTACTCGGCCTGACGGTGTTCACACTGTCATGGCTCGCCTATGACCATTACAGACCCTGGTCAGCCTTCCATGCGGAAATGTTGGCGATGGCAGGGCTGGGGCTGCTGCTGGGCTCTTTCCTGTTCAGCAGAAATCCGCCGTATCTGCTGCGCCTGCCTTACATCGGGCTTGGTGTTGCCATGGTGACATTGCTGCCCTGGCTGCAGTATTTTGCTGGGGTTAGCTTGTTTGCCGGGGATGCTTTGCTGGCCTCCATGTACCTCTGCGCATTCCTGGGGGCACTGTGGGTAGGCCACGCAAGTGCCGTGCAAGGCGATGATCCTCGGCGTCTACAGAGACTGTTCTTCTGCAGCCTGTGGCTGGCCGCCTTCCTGTCGGCCGTGATTGGCTTGCTCCAATGGCTGGATCTCCAGGACGTCCTGGGCACTTATGTGGTGAAACTGGAGTTGGGCTCAAGGGCAGCCGCTAATTTGGGGCAGGCGAACCAGCTGGCGACGCTCCTGCTGCTGGGCATGATGGCATTGACTTACCTGCATCAGCAACGGGTGATTGGGCGTCTGGGCTGGTCATTGGCCATGGCGTTCATGACCTTGGTGCTGGTCTTGACGGGCTCGCGCGCCGGCATATTGAGCGTCCTGGTATTGATGGTATTCCTGCTGTGGAAATGCCGAAAGCAGGATATTGGCCTGTCGGCGGGCATGGTGTGGGCCTGGGCGCTGGGCTTTGTTGCATGTCATCTTCTATTGCCTTTTGCGGCGGAGGCCTTGCTGCTTGAAGAGGGGCGAGGGATTGCGTCGTTGACGCACACCAACGACAGGTGGGTGATCTGGACGCAGATGGTACACGGCATCTGGGCCTCGCCTTGGGTGGGCTATGGCTGGAATCAGACGCCGACCGCACATATGGTCGGGGCGATGGTGGTACCCGGTACACAGACGGTCACCCACGCACACAATTTCATCCTGGACATGATGGCCTGGAATGGCATACCTCTGGGCTTGCTGATCACAGGGGTGCTGGGCTGGTGGTTTGCGACACGTCTGTGGCGTGTGCGTACGGCGAGCGGGGTGTATGCCATGGCCGCGTTGTTGCCGATCGGCGTGCACAGCATGGTTGAATTCCCGTTTGCCTATGCCTATTTCCTCATTGCCGCGGGCTTTCTGGTGGGCATAGCTGAGGCCAGCATGGTGAGCATGAAGAGCGTCAAGTTGAACCTGGCATGGAGCCGCGGATGGCTGGTCTTGTGGCTGGCGCTCGGGAGCTACGTGGTGTACGAATATTTCCTGATCGAGGAGGACTTCAGAGTCGTTCGTTTCGAAAACTTGCGTATAGGAAAAACCCCCGCTGAGTACGAAGTACCGAATGTCTGGATGCTTTCCCACATGGGAACCATGCTGAAGGTGGCACGCTTTCAACCGGTGCCCGGAATGAGCCAGGAAGCAATGGAGGATTTGCGTAAAGTGGCTCGACGTTTTTCCTATGGCGCCATCAATTTGCGCTATGCACTGGCCTTGGGCCTGAATGGGGATCCGGAAGGCGCGACGCAGGAGATGCGCCGGATTCGGGGTACCTACGGCGAGTTCTATTACCAGGCCGCAAAAGCCGTGTTACGCGACATGGAGAAAGATAAATATCCTGAACTCAAACGCGTTCAGACACCATGATGAAGGGCATTGCACCAGTTCATCCGGCATTGCCTTGGCTGCAAGCCACGGTGATAGGGATGGCCGTGGTGTTTCCATGGATCAATACACTGGCCGTGGGGCCTACACCCGGGGTCGTGTCAATCGTGGTGGCCGTAGGCGCCGGGGCACTGATGCTGCTGTGTTGCCGGATGGTCCGGCCGCAGGATATTGCCACGGGTTGGCTGGTTGCCGCCTTGCTGAGTGCCGTGATCGGCCTGTGCCAGTACTTTCAAATCGAGCAGCACTTCCAGCCTTGGATGAGTTGGTCGGAACAGGGGGAGGCCTTTGCGAATTTGCGTCAACGCAACCAGTTTGCCACTTTGACCAACATCGGGCTGCTGGCATTGCTTTGGAGGGTAGCGCTCACCTCGCAAGAAACGCGCGATCCTTCGGAACAAGCCTGGCTGTTCCTGGCCGCTGTGCTGCTGGCTTTCGGTAGTGCGGCTGCTTCTTCCCGCACCGGTTTGGCCCAGCTGGTTCTCATCGCGGGTGTGGCCCAGTGCTGGAAGACGTGGCGGCGGCCGCGGCAACGCCATGTATTGCTGGTGGCGCTGGTCGCCTACGCACTGGCCGCTTTTGTTCTGCACCAGTGGGCTGGGCATGCGCCTCGAAACAGCGGCATCATCTCCAGACTTCAGAGCGCGGATCCAGCGTGTACCAGCCGTTTGACCCTGTGGTCCAACATGCTGGAACTGATCAGCCAGCGTCCCTGGTTCGGCTGGGGCTGGGGTGAGCTGGATTACGCCCACTTCATGACGGTCTACGAGGGGCCGCGTTTCTGTGAATTGCTGAGTAACGCGCACAATCTGCCTTTGCACCTGGCGGTGGAGTTGGGACTGCCGCTGGCCCTGCTGTCATGCAGCATGATTCTCGGGTGGATTTGGCGCGCTCAGCCATGGCGTGAAACCGATCCGACGCGTCAACTGGCTTGGGGCGTGCTGGCGCTGATCGCCCTGCACAGCATGCTGGAGTACCCACTGTGGTACGGCCCGTTTCAAATGGCCGTGGTCTTGAGCTTGGTACTGCTCTGGCGTCCACTCCGCGCGGGGTCGTTGCGTGCCCGCCTGATTGGGGCGCGTGGTCTCGCCGTCGTCCTGCTGGCGCTGGCGGCGTATGGGGGTTGGGATTACCAGCGTGTCAGTCAGATTTACTTGCCGGTCGAGCAGCGTTCAAGCATCTACCGCGACCATACGCTGGAGAAAATCCGCAGTTCCTGGCTGTTTCGCGATCAGGTCCGGTTTGCCGAATTCACCCTGATGCCGTTGACGAGGGACAACGCAGAACAACTCAATGCCATGGCACATGAGTTGCTGCATTTTTCGCCGGAGGCCAGGGTGGTGGAAAAGTTGATCGAGAGCGCGATCATGCTCGGTCGGGATGACGAAGCCGAGGTCTATATGGCGCGCTATCGTGCAGCCTCTCCGCAAGCCTACGCCCAGTGGGTCCAGGCGCGCGGGAAGTAGCGCAGGCCATCGCTCAGGGCGAGATGAAACTGCCGGACTTGCCGCCGTGTTTTTCCAGCAGCTTGACGCCCGTCATGGTCATGCCGCGGTCCACGGCCTTGCACATGTCGTAGATGGTCAGCAGGGCGACCTGCACCGCCGTCAGGGCTTCCATTTCAACGCCGGTGGGCCCCACCGTTTCGACGGTGGCGGTGCAGACGACCTGGCTGGGCGAAGCGGGGCTGGCGGGATGAAGCGAGAATTCGAGCGCGACCCGGGTCAGCGCCAAGGGATGGCAGAGCGGAATCAAGTCACTGGTCTTCTTCGCAGCCTGGATGCCGGCGATGCGCGCGATGCCCAGAACATCACCCTTCTTGGCGGTGCCAGACTCGATAATCGCCAAGGTGGCGGGCAGCATCTCGATGCGGCCCGTGGCGACGGCAATCCGGTGCGTGCTGGCCTTGGCGGCCACATCCACCATATGGGCCTGGCCTTGTGCATCAAAGTGGGTCAAAGAACTCATGGGATGGCAACTTTACGAAACATTCACGGATTTGGAGCATCATACGATCATGTCGAGTGCATTCTTCTGGAAAGACCGCCTGCGTGCCAGCAGCATTCATTTGAGCATCAGTCTGGTGGTTGCTGCCTTGGCGGCTTTGCTGGTGTTTGGCATCTGGTATCCCTACCCTTACCGCGAGATATCGGGTGGCCGTGAGTTGTTCCTCATTGTGGTGGCGGTGGATGTCATCCTCGGTCCATTGATTACGCTGGCGGTGTTCAACCGGTCCAAGCCACGCGCCGAGTTGCGCCGCGATCTGGCCATGGTGGGCCTGATCCAGTTGATGGCATTGGGCTATGGCCTGTGGACCGTCGCCGTGGCGCGACCGGTGCACCTGGTGTTCGAGTACGACCGTTTCCGCGTGGTGCATGCGGTGGATATACCTGTGGAGTTGATGGACCGCGTACCAGAAGGTGTTGATGCGCTGCCGTGGATGGGCCCCAGCGTTCTGGCATTGCGCCCGTTTCGTGATGGCAACGAACAAGGCGCTGCGACGTTGGCGGCCTTGCAAGGGCTGCATCTGAGCGCACGCCCCGATTTATGGCAGCCCTATCCGCTGGCCCGGCAGCGGGTGCTGGAGGCCGCCAAACCAGTGGCCGTGCTCAAGCAGCGGTTTGCCGAGCGCGCAACAGAAATTGATGCCGCTGTGGCGCGTACCGGACGTCAGCCAGAAGCATTGGCGTACCTGCCTTTGGTGGGGCGCAAATCATTTTGGACCGTGTTTCTGGATCCGGCCACGGCCGAGGTGTTGGGTTTCATGCCATTAGATTCGTTTTGATGCAGGGATCAAGTGTGAAAAGGGCGGCTCGCCGCATCAAACGGACGTGGGCCGTCATTGCCTTCATGGCGGCTCAGGCGCTGATGCCGCCCGTGTTGCACGCCCAGTTGCCCGCCTTGGGCGACGGCGCGGAAATGGGTATCAATGCTGAACGCCGCTTGGGCGACCGCATCGCGCGTTCGCTTTACCGCGATCCGGACTACATCGATGATCCTCTGCTGGTCGAGTATGTGCAAGACATCTGGCGGCGTCTGCTGCAGGGTGCCCGCCAACGCGGAGAACTCTTGCCCGAGCTGGAAGTGGCATTTGCCTGGGAGGTGGCACTTGGGCGCGACCGCAGCGTCAATGCCTTTGCGCTGCCGGGCGGTTACCTGGGCGTGCATCTGGGTCTGATTGCCGTCGTCAACAGCGAGGACGAACTTGCCTCGGTGCTGGCACACGAACTCAGCCACGTGACGCAGCGACATATTGCTCGCATGGTGGGACGTCAGGGTGCCGAGGGACCCTGGGTGATTGCTGCCATGATCTTGGGGGCGTTGGCTGCTGGTTCCAATCCGCAGGCAGCCGGTGCCATGATCGCCGGTGGCCAGGCCGTGGCCGTCCAGGGGCAGCTCAACTTCTCGCGTGACATGGAGCGTGAAGCCGACCGTGTCGGCTACGGCGTCATGACCCAGGCCGGCTTCGAGCCGCAGGGCTTTGTGACCATGTTCCAGAAGCTGCAGCAGGCCAATCGCTTCAACGACACCGGCGCCTTCCCGTATCTGCGCGGCCATCCGCTGACCACTGAACGCATTGCCGACATGCAGGCACGCCAGCAATTGTTGCCGCCAGTGGCGCCGGTGAAGCTGACAATGACGCACGCCTTGCTGGCCGCGCGCGCCCGGGTGCTCAGCAATGCCGATGTGGACAGTCTGCGCGCCGCAGTGGCCGAAGCTTCGGGGGGGGCATTCGCCACATTTCCCTCGGCCCGGCAAGCCGGTGTGCTGTATGCCGCGGCGCTGGCGGCCTCGCAACTGCGGGATTATGAGCAGGCGGCCCGCCTGCAGGTCCGCCTGCAGTCTTTGGTTCAGGGGCCGCCGGCTGAACGCCTGGCGCGCCTGCTGAGTGCCGAGTTGTCGCTCGCAGCCGGCAGCCCCAAGCGAGCCAGCGAATTGCTGGGCGGCGGGGCTGCTGCGCCGGCCATGCGATCCGAACTGTTTCTCTGGGCACGTGCCATGACACAGGCAGGCCAGGCGGCGCCGGTGTCCCAGCAGCTACGCACATGGGTGGTGGAGCATCCGAAAGATGCACAAGCCTGGCAGCTGCTTGCGGGGGCCTACATGGCGCAGGGTCAGACGCTGAGCGCGGTGCGAGCCGAAGCCGAGGCCCATGCCGCCCGGTACGACTATGAGTCCGCTCTGAACCGGTTCAAGGCAGCGCAGGATCTGGCGCGCCAGGGCGGGAAAGTCGATCACATCGAGGCGTCGATCATCGACACCCGCACGCGACAAATCGAGTCATTGGTAAGGGAACAGGCGCTCGAGCGCTGAATCGATCACCAGTCCGAAGGCTGAGTAGATCAGCGAGCCCAGCAAAGCGGCGGCAAACCCCTGTACGTGAAAGCCATCGAGCACCGTGGCCGCGGCCCAGAACAGGACTGCGTTGATGACGAACAGGAACAGCCCGAGGGTGATCATGGTCACCGGCAATGTCAGCACGATCAAAACCGGCCGCAGGAAGACGGTGAACAGGCCGATGACCAGGGCGGCGATCAAGGCGGTGGCAAAGCTCTGCACTTCCACGCCGCTGTAAAGCGAGGCAACCGCCAGCAAAGCGGTTGCACTGAGCAACCATTTGATGATGAGCTTCATGGTTGGCAAGCATAGCACCCAGCCATGAAGCTCACGCGGTATTGACAGGGCTTACTCGGCTGCCAGTACCAGCGCTGCACCCATGCCGGCGATCGCACCGGGAACCGTCCAGCGTGCTTCGCTGCTGGCGGGCTGGTCGGCCGTGACCGGCTGCATGTCCTGGCCAAATTTCGGACGGCGGGCATCGAGTACGCGTGCTACGCCGTGTTGTTTCAGCAGTTCCTGCGTCAGTTCGACCAGCGGGCCATGGGCCAGCACAGCGGTGACCGTGTCGCCCCGGGCCTGCAATTCCGGCGTGACTTGGGCAAACAGCTTGTCGGCCCATTTGTTGCGCCAGTTCTGACGTGCCGTGTGGTTGACCCATTTGCTGATATGACGGGTCATGCGCGGCGCGCACGCCACCAGAATCCAGTGCGTTCCCTGCTGGGTACCAGAGGCACCGTTTTTCATCGGAGTGAGTTGATGCTGTGCAAACTCGGCATCGTCCAGATACACAATGATTTTGTCCATGATGAAATCCTTTATGGTTGAGGACAGGGGAAGAAACTTGGAGGACGGGCTCAGACGGCGTGGCCGGTGCGTTCGTCCTGCTCGCGCCGCGTGGCCCACCAGCCGGCAGCCAGCACACCGACCACAGCCGCCGTGTAGGTCGCCCAACGGGCAGCGATATTCAGCGGTTCAGGAGAATCGAAGACGGCATCGAGCAGGGGCTCGTTGACGATCATCTTGGCAGCTGTAAAGGCCAGCACAGCAGCGCCAAGCTGAATGATGATGGGGAAGCGCTCAACCAGCTTGAGCACTACCGAACTGCCGAACACCACGATCGGCACGCTGACCAGCAGGCCGATGACGACCAGATCGAACGAGCCGTGGGCTGCACCGGCTACCCCCAGCACGTTGTCCACGCCCATCAGGGCGTCGGCCACGATGATGGTTTTCATGGCGCCCCAGAAGGTGTTGGCGACCGGGCCGTCATGACCTTCGCCTTCCTGGTCGGCCAGCAGCTTGTAGGCGATCCAGACCAGGCCCAGGCCGCCGGCCAGCATGAGGCCCGGAATCTTGAGCAGCCAGACCACGCCCACCGTCATGAACGAACGCACGACAATGGCGCCGACGGTGCCCCAGACGATGGCTTTTTTCTGAAGATGGGAGGGGAGACTGCGAGCGGCCAGCGCGATCACGATGGCGTTGTCGCCAGCGAGTACGAGGTCGATCAGGATGATGGCCAGCAACGCCGACCACCAGGGGGCGGAAAAAAACTCCATGACAAATACTCCGAGTTGTTTCGATCAACAACCTGGACAGGCATCGTCAATGGAGACCGCGACGGCAAAAAGTCACGGACGCACTTCGACGAAACCTGACTCAGGTTCCAATCGAAGGTCTTGCTCGGCATGGAGTCATGCAGATTTTTGCCCAGCAAGCCGGAAGTAATACTTCGTAATGACGACTTGCCGATACCTGTTGCAACGATGCCTGTTTTGGTGGCACCTCCCTGCGTTGCAACAAATGGGAGCTACTCCCCTTCGTGAAGTGGATTGAAACACAGCCTGCAACAACCATGCAATATGTATGGTTTTGAGATAGGTCATGGTCGGGGATCAGTGCGCGGGAAACGCTATCATCCGTCTCCCTCTTGCAACGTATCTCATGGCTGGAATTCACATCACCGACATCGAAGCGGCCATCAATTTTTGGCGCAACAGAAAGCCATCACCGGATGGCATCACCCTGGCGCCGGAAGTGCGTGCGCTGGCCGAAGTCTATGCGCTGATGGTGTTCTACCGCGAGCAGGAGGCGGACGAATTTGCCATGCCGCAGCCGGCGCTGGCGGCCTGGCTCACCTGGTACGAGAGCACGCCGGATACGCCCTGCATCGCGATCTGTTCCACCAGCCAAGGTGACGAAGAGTGCAAGGGGTGTGGCCGTAGTTTCGACGAGGTGCAGCTCTGGACCGAGATGCGACCGGCCGAGAAGCGCCAGACTTGGCGTCGCATCACGCTGTCGGGCCAAGCCTGGCGTTTCAACCGCTATGCCGAGCGGGCGGGTGGCGTCGCCGGTGAGGTGCCGGCGGCTCTGGTGCAGGCTGAACCAGCCTGACGAAGGCTTGCGATTCGGTTTATTTCCAGCGGATCGGTTCGATCACCACCGTCTGGCTGCCATTGCTGAGCATGAGCGAGCCTTCCTGAATCGTGGCTTGCAGCTGCATGCTGCGTTCGGCCAAGCCGGCCAGGGCCTGTGAGGCTTCGGACGGCATGCGCCAGACTTCCAGCCGGTCCAGCCGCGTGAGCTTGTTCTCGATGCCGCGCCACCAGACCTCGGCCGCATGGTGGAAGGCGTAGACCACCACCGCATCGGCCTTGTTGCAGGCCTTGGCCAGCGGCTTGTCCTCAGGTTGGCCGACCTCGATCCAGAGCCGGGTCTGGCCGGTGAAGTCGCGCAGCCAGACATCGGGCTCGTCCGGGTCGGACAGGCCGGCGCCGAAGGCCAGCGTGCCGTCACCCTGGCACACCGTCTGCAGGCGGTGCGCTTGCAGGGCCAGCGCCGCCAGACGGATCATCATGCGTTCGTCGGTTTCGCTCGGATGGCGTGCCAGTGTCAGTGCATGGTCGGCGTAGTAGCCGTGGTCGATGTCGGCGACCGACAGGCTGGCCTTGTAGATGGTGGATTTGAGGGCCATGAAAACGCAGGGGGGGGATTTTGCGGGGAACGCCGTGGAACCGGTTTTGCCGGGCCACTGGCGTTGTCCCCCTCTCAGGGGGAAGCGGCGTCAGCCGCTCAGGGGGTCAAATCCTCTTCGCCAGTTCCGCGGCCTTGCCGGTGTAATTGGCCGGTGTCATGGCCAGCAGGCGCTGCTTCTCGGCCTCGGGGATGTCGAGCTTCATGATGAAGCCCTGCATCAGCTCGCGTGTCATGGCCTCGCCGCGCGTGAACTTCTTGAGTTGCTCATAAGGCTGGGGCAGGCCATAGCGGCGCATCACGGTCTGGATCGGCTCGGCCAGCACTTCCCATGAGTTGTCCAGATCGGTGGCCAGGGCGGCCTCGTTGATCTCCAGCTTGCCCAGTCCGGTCGCCAGCGACTGGTAGGCCAGCACGGCATAGCCGATCGCCACGCCCATGTTGCGCAGCACGGTCGAGTCGGTCAGGTCGCGCTGCCAGCGCGAGATCGGCAGCTTCTCGCTCAGGTGGCGCAACAGCGCGTTGGCCAGACCGAGGTTGCCCTCGGCGTTTTCGAAGTCGATCGGATTGACCTTGTGCGGCATGGTGGAGGAGCCCACTTCGCCTTCACGCAGCCGCTGCTTGAAGTAACCCAGCGACACATAGCCCCAGACGTCGCGCGACCAGTCGACCAGGATGGTGTTGGCGCGGGCAATGGCATCGAACAGCTCGGCCATGTAATCGTGCGGCTCGATCTGGATGCTGTAGGGCTGGAAGGTCAGGCCCAAGCCCAGCGGTTCGGGGGTTTCAACGACTTTTTTGCTGAAGGCCTCCCAGTCGAAGTCGGGCCAGGCGGACAGGTGGGCGTTGTAGTTGCCGACCGCGCCGTTCATCTTGCCCAGGATCTTGACGGCGGCGATGCGGTCGCAGGCCGTCTGCAGCCGCACCACCACGTTGGCGATTTCCTTGCCCACCGTGGTGGGGCTGGCGGTCTGGCCGTGGGTGCGGCTCAGCATCGGCACCTCGGCATAGGTACGGGCCATGTCGCGCAGTTTCAGCAGCAGTTTGTCCAGCGCCGGCAGCAGCACCACGTCGCGTGCAGCGCGCAACTGCAAGGCATGGCTGGTGTTGTTGATGTCTTCGCTGGTGCAGGCAAAGTGCACGAACTCGCTGGCTTTTTCCAGTTCGGGCCGGGCTTCGAACTTGGATTTGATCCAGTACTCGACCGCCTTCACATCATGGTTGGTCGTCTTCTCGATTTCCTTGATGGCGTTGCCATCGGCTTCCGAGAAATTCTTGACCAGGCCGAGCAAGTAAGTGCGCGCTCCGGGAGACAGGGGCTTGAATTCAGCGAAACCGGCATCGCTCAGGGTGATGAACCAGGCCACTTCGACCTGGACGCGGCGGTGCATATAGCCCTGCTCGCTCATCAGCGGACGCAGGCTGGCTAGTTTGTTGGCGTAGCGGCCGTCCAACGGAGAAAGGGCCGAAATGGTGGAGAAACTCATACCCGGATTGTAGTTGGCCTGTCCCGGAATGGGCGTTGCGGCCTTCAGGTCGACCCCAATCGCTAGAATCGAGCTCCTGGCGAAACTAAAAGACCCATGAAACTGATCGGCTCCAACACCAGCCCTTACGCGCGCAAAGTGCGCATTGTGATGGCTGAAAAAAAACTTGACTACAACTTCGTGCTCGAGGACGTGTGGTCGGACCAGACGCGTATTGCGGAGGCCAATCCGCTGGGCAAGATCCCCTGCCTCATCATGGAGGGAGGCGAGGCACTGTTCGATTCGCGCGTGATCGTCGAATACCTCGACACCCTCTCGCCGGTCGGCAAGCTGATTCCGGGGGTGGGTCGGGAGCGGGCTGAAGTCAAGACCTGGGAGGCACTGGCCGATGGCGTGATGGACGCCGCCTTGCTGGCGCGCATGGAAGCCGTGTGGGACAAACGCACCGAGGCGCAGCGTAGCCAGGCTTGGATCGACCGCCAGCTCGGCAAGATCAAGGCCAGCCTGGAGGCCATGAGCAAGGGCTTGGGCGACAAACCGTTTTGCACCGGTATCCACATGAGCCTGGCTGACATTGCCGTGGGTTGTGCCCTGGGCTATCTGGATTTCCGTTTTTCGCAGATCGGCTGGCGCGACGACCACCCGAGTTTGGTGCGTTTGCTCGATAAGCTGGAGCAGCGCCCGAGCTTCGCCGAAACCCGGCCTCAGTAAAGGCCGACGCCGCGGCGTCGCTGCCGCAACGCATCAAGGTTGCGGCCCGCGCCGGCAATCCTGCTAGAAGCGGTCGGATGCGGCGGTCACCGTCAGCGGCAGCAGGCGCTGCAAGTTGATCTGCACCTTGACGTCGCGGTGCGGCACGCTGGCCACAATACGGTAGTCGCGCAGACCGGTGTCACGGATGATGGGGTCCGCTGTCGGGATGCCTTCCCGGTTGATCAACACGGCCACCTTGGGGGTGGTGGTGTTGGCGCCGCGCTGGACCACGATGGCCACCTCGTTGGTGGTGAGGCGCACGAAAGAGCCCGGCGAGTAAATGCCGACCGCCTTGATCAGGGCGGCGCCCGCTTCATCGACCTGGCGGTTCTCATCAAAGTAGCTGGCCTGCATGGCGGCTGCCGGCGAGGTCGGCACGCGGGAAGCCCGTGGTGCCAGGCGCGCGGCGAACATGTCGGCACGCTGGATCAAGCGGGCCATGCGCCGTCCATCAGACATGCCGGCCAGCGGGCCGGGAGGCGCGCCGTGATGGTCGCTCACCGCTTCCAGCCAGGCCTTGTCGCTGATGCCCAGCTGTTCGAGTAACTGGACCGAGCGCACAGCATGCTGGTCGATCTGGATGCGCTGCTCCGGCGTTGGCGGAGACATTTGTACCGCCAGACGATCCTGCAACTCGGTCATGCCGACGTTCATGGTCAGGGCGGCCAGGCACAAGGCTGCCTCGGTTTCCTCCGGCCAGTTGAGCACTTCGCGCGCCGCCAGGCCACACATCACGCTCACCAGCATGGCATGGGTGGCGCTGTACAGGCGAATTTCGCTGGCGGAGAGGTGAAACAGGGCAAACAGGGCGCCGTTCGGGTTGCGTTGTGTGTAGACCCGCAACTGCTTGTTCAGGTAATGAAGCCGGGGAAGAAAATGCGCAGCCGAGGTGTCGCGCAGCAGGCTGTTGGCTTGGACCTGCATATCGAGCCAATCGGGGGGGGCGTCACCGACCTCCATGCGTGTGGGGTCTGCACCGGGTGCAATCTTGGTGCTGGCAATCTCGCCCAGCGCCTTGTTGGAGCTCACCATGTGGCGCAGGCGGTTGACATAGGAGCGGTGGTTTTCCGCGTCGACGATGTCGACGAAGATCTCAAACCCTTTGCCAATGACTTTTTCCAGTTCAGCCTTGCTCTGGATGACGTAGCCTTTGTTGGCCAGCAGCGTGCCTTTGGCATCCCGCAGGGCATAAGGCAGGGGCTCGCCGAGGCGAATTGAATCGAGGCTGACGGTGATCAGACGCATAGGTATGGAATTATGCCGCGGCAGGACGATCGGGAAGCAAGCGAATACGGGGTGAATCGCCAGCGTCTTGGCACTTTGGCGAGGGTCGCGTCAGCAGCGCAGAGGCCACGGCGGCCCTGTTAGGATGCCGCCTATGACGCACTGTCCCGCCATGGAACTTCCCGATTTTCTCCATAAACTGTGCCGGCGCGAGGAACTGCCTGCGCGTCTGGCAACCCTGTCCCGGCCGCTGGTGTTCACCAATGGGGTATTCGATGTCATGCATCGCGGCCATGCCATCTACTTGGCGCAGGCCCGGGCGCTCGGCGCCGCTCTGGTGGTTGCCATCAACACCGACGCCTCGGCGCGGCGGCTGGGCAAGGGGCCGGACCGGCCGCTCAACAACGAGCAGGATCGCGCCACCCTGCTGGCGGCGCTGGCGTCGGTTGATCTGGTGACCTGGTTCGACGAGGACACGCCGGAACAGTTGATCTCGGAAGTCCGCCCCGATATCCTGGTCAAGGGCGGCGACTACGACATGCGCAAGCTGCCGGAAACCGCCTTGGTCGAATCCTGGGGCGGGCATGCGCTGGCCCTCCCTTTTGTCGAAGGCTATTCCACCACGGCGCTGGTACGCAAGATTCGTAGCACCTCCTGAACCGGCTCGGCGCCTCAGTGGGTGCCGAAAACGGCCGCCCACAGGGCCAGCACGGCATTGCACTCGGTCTCCATGTCTTGCGGGTCGACGTGGGTCGGCTCTTCGTTCAGACGTGCGCGGTGTTGCACGCGCCGCAACTCACGGTAGGCATCGGCGGCAGCATTGCCGATGCCGGCAGGAAGCAGTCCGGTGGCTTCAGCCGCCTGCAACAGGGCGATGTTGCCGACGTTGGCAATGAGTTCCGGGTGACGGGCGGCTTGTGACAGCACCAGGTACTGCACGGCGAACTCCGCATCGACCATGCCGCCCGGGCTGTGCTTGACGTCGAAGAATTCGCCATGGATGGGGTGCGCATGGCGCACCTTCTCGCGCATGGCCATGATCTCCTGCCGCAGTGCCTGGGCATCGCGCGGGGCACAGATCACGGCCTCACGGATGGCATCAAAGCGCTGGCGCAGATCGTCGCTGCCGAGCACGAAGCGCGCCCGCGTCATGGCCTGATGCTCCCAGGTCCAGGCGGTGTTGCTGCCGCGCTGCTGCTGGTAGTTGGCATAGGCCTCGAAGGTGGTGATCAGCAGGCCGGAGTTGCCATTGGGGCGCAGCGCAGTGTCGATCTCGTACAGGTCGCCCTCGCCGGTCTTGACCGTCAGCCAGTTGATCAGCTTGCGCACCAGGCTGGCATAGACCTCGGGGGCCTGCTCATCTTCGTCCTCGTAGACGAACACGATGTCCAGGTCACTGCCGTAGCCAAGCTCCTTGCCGCCGAGCTTGCCGTAGCCGATGATGGCGAACTGGTGCTGTTCCCGGTGTTTTTTCTTCAGCCGCTCCCAGCACCAGCGCGTGGTGACGCGCAGGACGGCATCGGCCAGAGCGCTGAGGTCGTCGGCCACTTGCTCGACGGTCAGCGCACTCTCGACATCGCGCGCCAGTGTGCGGAACACCTCGGCATGGTGGGCGCGGCGCAGCAGGTTGAGCAGCGACTCCTCATCGTCATCACCGGCGTCCTTCAGGGCCAGGCGACGCATCTCCAGTTCGGCTTCGAAGGCCGCCGGCTCGAAGCGTTCGCTCAGAATGGTCCGGCTGGCCAGTTCATCAATGACGCCGGGGTGCAGCAGCAGGTAGCGTGCCGGCCAGCGGGCCGCACCCAACAGGCGCACCAGCCGTTCGTGCACCGCCGGCCGCTCCAGCAACATGGCAAGGTAACTCTCGCGGCGCAGCAGCGGCTCCATCCAGTCCACCAGCCGAACGGCGGCTTCTTCGCTGGCGCGGCCTTCACGCAGCCACTCGGCGGTGCGCGAGACCAGCCTTAGCAGCCGCGCCCGCGACTCTTCGCGCAGGGCCAGCACGCGCGGATGGTCACGCCAGGTGGCGAGTCGTTGGCGGAACAAGGGCGGCAGCTGTTCCAGCAGTTCATCAAAATCGGGCGCCGCCGCGCTGCCGGGCTGGCCATTCTTGCCGTTGTTGCAGCCCTTGCACTCCTTGCTGCCCTGGCCTCCCAGCAGGGTGTCGAACTCCTGTGCCACGGTTTCCCGGTGGGCATCGAGTTGGGTCAGGAACGGACAGGTGTCTTCATAGCCCATGGTGCGGGCGATCCAATGCAGATCGTCGTCGCGTGTCGGCAGCACGTGGGTCTGCTGATCATCGAGGTACTGGATGCGATGCTCCACGCGACGCAGGAACACATAGGCCTGCGACAAGGCATCGGCCGTGGCCTGGGGCATCAGTCCGGCGCGCACCAGGCGCTGTAGCGCATCGAGCGTGGGCCGCGTGCGCAACTCGGGGAACTGGCCGCCGCGTACCACCTGCAACAGCTGGACGGTGAACTCGATCTCGCGGATACCGCCGCGCGAAAGCTTGACGTCGTTGCTGCGCTCCGGGCGGCCGGCGCTGCGGCGCGCCGAGTGCTCGCGGATCTGCCGGTGCAGCACACGCAGGGAATCGAAGACGTTGTAGTCGAGGTAGCGCCGGAACACGAAGGGGATCACCATGCCACGCAGGGCCATGATCGAACCATCCTGCATGTGACGTTGCGGCGCCACCACCCGGCTCTTGAGCCAGGCAAAACGTTCCCATTCACGGCCCTGGGTATGGAAATACTCTTCCAGGGCGCCGAGCGAGACGGCCGGCGGGCCGGAATTGCCGTTGGGACGGAGTGCCAGGTCAACGCGGAAAACGAAACCGTGCTCGGTGGTATCGCCGATCAGGTTGTAGATCGCGCGCACCGCCTTGGCGAAGTACTCATGGTTGGAGATGCGTCCGCGTCCCTCGGCGTTGCCGGCGGTTTCGCCGTCCTGGTCGTAGACATAGATCAGGTCGATGTCGCTGGAGACATTGAGTTCGCGTGCCCCGAGCTTGCCCATGCCGATGACCCACATCAGGGCCCGTTCGCCCTGTGGCGTGGTCGGCATGCCGTGGGTCTCGTCGAGTGCCTGCAACGTCCGGGTGGTGGCGATATCCAGTGCCAATTCGGCCAGGTCGGTCATGACACGGGTGATGTCGTGCAGTTCGGCCTGCCGGTCACAGTCCAGGGTGACCAGACGCTCCACCACCAGGTGACGCAAGGTGCGCAAGGCGGTGGCGACATCGGCGCCACCTTGCTGCAGGGTCGCGAATACCTGGCGCAGGGTGCCCTGACCGGGTGACCCCGGCGGCAACAGGTGCAGCTCGGATTCATAACGCCGGCGCACCCGCTGAGCGAAGCGGGAGTGGTCCGACAGTGCAGAGGTGCCGGTTGACGCCTCAGTGTCCTCTGGCGTCAAGCCGCTCGTGCCGTTGCGGGTCATAATTCCTGTCACGTTTTCGATGTTCAATATGGATGACCTGCCGCGCCGCCCTTCATTACTGCTGAAAATTCTGGCGATCGCTGCGCGCGGGTCGCTCTGGCTGTTGCTGGGGGCCTGGCTGGTCATGATCAGCGCTTGGGGCGCGTTGCATCTTTTCATTGTGCCGCGAATTGACGAACTGCGCCCGCAACTGGAAACCCGGGCGAGCCAGATCCTGGGCGTCACGGTGCGCATCGGAGCCATTCAAGCGCGTCCAGACGGGCTGATTCCCTCGTTCGAGTTGAGCGACGTGCGCCTGATCGATCCCGCCGGCCAGGAGGCGCTGCACCTGCCCCGGGTGTCGGCAGCCCTGTCGCCGCGTTCGCTCTGGAACTTCGGTTTCGAGCAGGTCTACATCGAGCAGCCTCAGCTCGACATCCGGCGCACGGCCGATGGCCGCATTTTTGTGGCCGGACTGGATCTGTCGAAAGACCAGGACGCCGATGGTCGGGCGCTCGACTGGTTTTTTTCGCAGACCGAGTTCGTCATTCGCGGCGGCACCCTGCGCTGGCGCGATGAGCGGCGCGATGTTCCGGCCTTGGCCCTGGAGCAGGTCGATCTGGTCGTGCGCAATACCGCGCGCAGCCATGCCTTGCGGGTTGATGCCACGCCGCCGGCCGAGTGGGGGCAGCGCTTCACGCTGATGGGTAATTTCCGCCAGCCTTTGCTGGCGGGGAACGCAGGGCAGTGGCGCAAATGGGAAGGGCAGGTCTTTGCCGAGTTTGGGCATGTGGATGTCTCGCAACTGCGACGCTACACCCATTTGGGGATGGATGTCGCGGGGGGGCGTGGTGCGCTGCGGGCCTGGGTGGATGTCAGCCGCGGTCAGGTGATCGGCGCGACAGCCGATGTGGCCTTGTCCAACGTCCAGGCCACCCTGACGCCGCGGTTGGGCGCCCTGTCCATGCCGGTGCTGACAGGCCGGTTGGGGGGACGTTTGCTGCAGGGCGGTTTCGAATTTTCGACCCAGGACCTGCAGTTCGAACTGGACGATGGCACGCGGTGGCCCGGCGGCAATGTGCGCGTCGTGCATGTGGCGGCCGAAGGCCGCGCACCCGCGCGCGGCGAACTGCAGGCCGACCGTCTTGATCTGGCCGCCCTGGCACGGATTGCCGGCCGCCTCCCGCTGGATGAAGCCATGCAGGCGGCAGTGACAGCCTATGCGCCCAAGGGCCTGGTCGAACGTGTCCAGGCCAGTTGGCAGGGGCCGCTGGAGACTCCCAGTCGCTTCGAGGCCAGGGGGCGGGTGATCCAGCTGGAGATTGCGGCCGGCGCGCCGGTGCCGGGCAAGGGGACGGGCAGCGGGCTGGGCTCGCCCGGCGTGCGTGGTGCCACCATCGATTTCGATCTGAACCAGGCTGGCGGGCGCGCCACGCTGGCATTGCAGGATGGTCGGCTGGAGTTGCCCGGCTTGTTCGAGGTGCCTGCGCTGGATTTTGCCCAGTTGGCGACCGACCTGCAGTGGAAGATCGACGGCGAGAGCATCAGCGTGCAACTGCCCAACCTCAAGTTCAGCAATGCCGACGCGCAGGGCGAAGCCCAGATCAAGTGGCAGACGGGTGAACCTGCGACCACCCGTGGTCGCGGGCGTTTCCCGGGGGTGCTGGATCTCCAGGGCAGCTTCAGCCGGGCGGATGTTGCCAAGGTGCACCGCTATCTGCCGCTGGAGATCGAGCGCGACGTCCGCGACTACCTGCGTGATGCCCTCGTGCAGGGGCGGGCCAGTGGTGTGCGCTTTCGGGTGAAGGGGGATTTGCACGACTTCCCGTTCGCCGATCCGAAGCAGGGCGAGTTCCGTATCTCGGCCAACGTGCGCGATGCGACCTACCTCTACGTGCCGCGCAGCCTGCAGCCGGCAGCGGCGCTGCCCTGGCCGGCCTTGACCGAGCTGAACGGCGACTTTCTGATGGAACACGCCAGCCTGCAGCTCAAGGATGTGAGCGGACGGCTGGCCGGTGCGCCCGGGGTGCGCATCAACCGGGCCGACGCCCAGATCCCGAACCTGCTGCAAGGGGCGACCGTCGATGTCAGTGCCGAAGCCAAGGGCCCGCTGGGCGAGGTGCTGAGTGTCCTGGTGAACGGCTCGCCGCTGGGCGAGATGATTGGCCATGCACTCAAGCAGGCCAGCGCCAGCGGTACGGCGGATTTGCAGCTCAAGCTCAAGCTGCCGCTGATGGAAGTGCATAAAACGGGCGTGCAGGGGAAGATCACCCTGGCGGGCAACGACCTGCAGATTGCGCCGGACATTCCCCGCTTGAGCCGTGTCCGCGGTGTGGTGCATTTCAGCGAAGCCGGCTTTGCCGTCAGTGGCGGGCAGGCGCGCGCGCTCGGAGGGGAGCTGCGTGCCGAAGGGGGCACCATCCCGGTACCGGGCGCCAGCACGCGCGCGACGGGACCGGCCCTGTTGCGCGTACAGGGCAACATGACGGCCGAGGGCCTGCGCCAGGCGCGGGAACTGGGCGTTGTCCCCCGGCTGGCGCAGCAGGCGACCGGCGGCGCGAATTACGTCTTCACGCTCGGCATTCGCCGGGGCGTGCCCGAATTTCTGCTCTCCAGCAATCTGCAGGGATTGGCGTTGAATCTGCCGGCACCGCTCAGCAAAAGTGCCGAGGCGCTTCTGCCCCTGCGGCTGGAAACGGCCCTCACGCGCGAGTCGCTGTTGGCGGGCGCCACGGCGCCCTTGCAGGATCAGTTGACGTTCGAACTCGGGCGCCTTGCCTCGGCGGTGTACGTGCGGGATGTGTCGGGTGCCGAGGCGCGTGTCCTGCGCGGTGCCTTGGGCATCGGGCTGGAGCCGGGCGAGCAGGTGCCTTTGCCGGTCGGAGGGGTGGTGGCCAATATCAGCATGCAAAGCGTGGACGTCGATGCCTGGAATGCGGCCCTGTCCGCCCCTGCCACAGCGGCGGGAGGGGCGACCGCCCGCTCTGCCAGCGCGAACCTGACGTCCGGCTACCTGCCCACCAGCCTGGCGATCCGTGCCAGGGAACTGACGGCCGCTGGCCGCAAGCTCAATCAGGTGGTGGCGGGGGGTTCGCGTGACGGCCTGACCTGGCGCGCCAATCTGGATGCGCAGGAACTCAGTGGTTATCTGGAATACCGCCAGCCCTCCGGCAGCAGTGCCGGCCGGCTGTATGCCCGCCTGGCCCGCCTGGCCCTGGCGCAGTCGTCGGCCAAGGATGTGGAGACCTTGCTCGATGAGCAGCCGGTCAGCATTCCGGCGCTGGATATCGTGGTCGACGACATGGAGCTGCGTGGCAAAAAGCTGGGCCGGGTGGAAATCGAAGCCATCAACCGGGGTGCCGGTGCCGCGCCTCGCGACGGTGGTTCGCGCGAGTGGCGGCTCAACCGCTTCAACATCATCATGCCGGAGGCCGTCTTCACGGCCACCGGCAACTGGGCTTTGCTCAACGAATCGACGGCCACCCGGCCGGCCGTCGGCCGCCCGCAGCCCGAGCGGCGTCGCACTGTGATGAACTTCAAGTTCGACATTGCCGATGCCGGGGAACTGCTGGGCCGCTTCGGCATGAAGGACGTGATCCGCCGCGGCAAGGGCCGGATGGAGGGGCAGATCGCCTGGGCCGGCTCGCCGCTGGCGCTGGACTACCCCACACTGGGCGGGGCTTTCAATGTCAATGTCGAAAACGGTCAGTTCCTCAAGGCCGACCCCGGCATTGCCAAGCTGCTGGGCGTGCTGAGTCTGCAGTCCTTGCCGCGGCGGCTGGCACTGGACTTCCGTGATGTGTTCAGTGAAGGCTTTGCCTTTGACTTCGTGCGCGGCGACATCCGCATCGACCAGGGGATCGCCAGTACCAACAACCTGCAGATGAAGGGGGTGAATGCCGCGGTGCTGATGGACGGCCGGGCCGACATCGCGCGTGAAACACAGGACATCAAGGTCGTTGTCGTGCCCGAAATCAATGCCGGCACGGCCTCGCTGATTGCCGGCTGGATCAACCCGGCGGTGGGCCTGGGGTCCTTCCTGGCCCAGTTGGTGCTGCGCCGGCCGCTGATCAATTCGGCTACCGAGGAGTTCCAGATCAGCGGCAGCTGGGCCGACCCCAAGATCACGCGCACCGATGCACCGGCCGCCAGCAAGGGCGACAACAAGGGCGACAACAAGGGCGACAACAAGGGCGACAACAAGGGCGAGGCGGCACGATGAAGGTGGCGGCCATCCAGATGGTGTCGGGCACGCAATGGCCTGCCAATCTGCTGCGCGCCCGGGCGCTGATGCGGCAGGCGGCCGGCGAGGGCGTCGAGCTCGTGGTCCTGCCCGAGTATTTCTGCCTGCTGGGCGCGCGGGACACTGACAAGCTGGCCATCCAGGAGCCGCCGGGTGCCGGACCCATCCAGACTTTTCTGGCCGAGTCGGCGCGCGAACTGGGCCTGTGGGTCGTGGGCGGCACTCTGCCCCTGTCAGCCATGCCGCAAGAGGCGGGCGCGCGCGTCTACAACAGTACACTGGTCTACTCGCCGCAGGGCGACTGCGTGGCACGCTACAACAAGATCCATCTGTTTCGCTTCGACAACGGTCGTGAAAGCTACGATGAATCGCGTGCCCTGCTCAGCGGCAGCCAGCCCGTGACGTTCGACCTGCCTTCGCGTGACGGGCATCGCTGGCGCCTTGGTTTGAGTGTCTGTTACGACCTGCGCTTTCCCGAGCTCTACCGCAGCTATGCCCGGGCCGGTGCCGAACTGCTGCTGGCGCCCAGCGCCTTCACGCACACCACGGGCCAGGCGCACTGGGACCTGCTGTTGCGCTCGCGGGCCGTGGAAAACCTGGCCTTCGTGCTCGCTGCAGCGCAGGGCGGACTGCATGAAAACGGACGGCGCACCTGGGGCCACTCGATGCTGGTCGATCCCTGGGGACGGGTGCTGGCCGAGCAGGCCGAGGGCGAGGCGGTGGTGGTGGCGGAGCTGGACGCCGCGCTGTTGTTGCAGTGCCGTCTGCAGCTGCCGGCTCTGGAGCATCGCGTCCTGTGAGCGCCGCACGCACGGATACGGCACGCCTGCCTTCGGCCTGGCGCCGTCGCTCGCTGTGGTCGGTGCTCACCGCCTTGGTCGTGGCCATGCTGGCCACGCTGGTCTGGCTGGCCGGACGCTACGAGGCCAGCCAGGTGCAAAGCCGCCTCGAACGTGATACCGCGGATGCGGTCGGTGATATTCGCGCTGCACTGTCGCACAACGTGCAGAGCCTGCAGGCCTTGCAGTTCAACGATCCGACGCCAGCGGCCTGGGCCATGGCGGCTGCAGATCTGCTGCGCCAGCACCGTGAACTGGTGCGCATCGAGTGGCGCGACAGCAACCATAAAACCCGCATCCATGCGGACTCGCCGTTCCGCCCCGCCGTGTTTGACCGCCTGGGCCGCGACAGTGTCCAGTCCGAAGTCCGCCAGACCTGTACCTCGGCCCACCGGCTCAGTGCACCGGCCTACTCCGCCAGTTATTTCGTCCCGCTGACGGACGGCCTCGGCATCGAGGTCATGGAGTTGTGCATGCCACTGGTCACCACCGGCGTGGTGATGGGCTACCTGGTCGCCACCTATTCGCTGCAGGACATGCTCGATGACCTGGTGGAGCGTCAGCTCACCCGCAGCCAGGAGGTTTCGTTCACCGAGGGCGACGGGACCCGGCTGGCGGTGCGAGGCGTGGCACGGCGCGCCAACCGTGTTTTCACCGCCCAGCATCTGCTGGACCTGCCCGGCACGACCCTGGTGTTGCGCATGGACAGCTGGCGCGGTGCGCCAGACCTTTTCCCCAATGTGCTGACCGCGCTGGTGACGGCCATGTCGATCGCGCTGGTATCGATCCTGGTGCTGCTGAGCCGGGACATGCGCCGACGCCTGAAGGCCGAACGCGATCTTGCCGATGCGCTGGCCTTTCGCAAGGCGATGGAAGACTCGCTCGTGACCGGTCTGCGCGCGCGCGATCTGCACGGGAGCATCACCTACGTCAACCCGGCTTTCTGCCAGATGGTGGGCTTCACGGCCGAGGAACTGCTGGGCCAGAGCATCCACGCCCCCTACTGGCCGCCCGAGCTGGCCGACGAGTACAAGAAACGCCAGGCGATCCGGCTGGCCGGCAACTCGCCGCCGCGCGAGGGCTTCGAGTCGGTGTTCATGCACAAGGACGGTACGCGCTTTCCCGTGCTCATCATCGAGGCGCCGCTGATCAACGCGCAGGGCGTACAGACCGGCTGGATGAGCGCCTTTCTCGATATCCGCGAGCAGCGCCGCGTCGAGGAACTGTCGCGCGCCAGCCAGGAACGGCTGCAGGCCACGGCGCGCCTGGCCATGGTGGGCGAGATGGCTTCCCTGCTGAGCCACGAGCTGAACCAGCCGCTGGCGGCGATCTCCAGCTACGCCACCGGTTCGATCAACCTGTTGCGGGATGCGTCGCATACCGATGCGGATATCGAACTGGCGATGCACCGCATCGCCCAGCAGGCCGAGCGCGCCGGCAAGGTCATCAAGAGCGTGCACGACTTCGTGCGTCGGCGCGACCAGGCGCGCGAAGCCGTGCAGCCGCAGGCGTTATTGGACGCCATACAGCCGCTCATCCTCCTGCAGGCGCGCAAGCTTGGCGTGCAGGTGCAGATCCAGCTGGAATCCGGTTTGCCCAAGGTGCTGTGCGACCGCACCATGGTCGAACAGGTGCTGCTCAATCTGGCGCGTAACGCCATGCAGGCCATGGACCGGCCCGATATCCGGCAGCGGGTGCTGCGGTTGGGGGTGCGCCGGCTGCCGGGTGACCGGCGCTGGTTGGCGTTCTCGGTGGCCGATGTCGGGCCCGGTATTGCACCGGAAGTCGAGCAACAGTTGTTCACGCCGTTCTTCACCACCAAGGCCGAAGGCATGGGCCTGGGTCTGAGCCTGTGCCGTACCGTGATCGAGCAGCATGGCGGCACGCTGGCCTTTGAGCCCAACCAGCCGCAGGGGACGGTGTTCACCTTTACCCTCTCGACCGGCAACTGACATAACATTGCCCCATGCAACCCGTGATTGACGCTTCCGTATTCATCGTCGACGACGACGCCAGCGTGCGCGAGGCCCTGGCCTGGCTGCTGCGTTCACGTCGCCTGCCGAGCCAGGCTTTCGAGAGTGCCGATGCCTTCTGGCAGATGGTGGAGGACGGTTGGGTGCCGGCGCAGACCTGCTGTCTGCTGCTCGATGTGCGCATGCCCGGCATGAGCGGGCTGGCCCTGTTCGAGCGGCTGGTCGAGCGCGGACTGCACCAGACCATGCCGGTGATTTTTCTCACCGGCCACGGTGACGTGCCGACGGCGGTGGACGCCGTCAAGCGTGGCGCCTTCGACTTCTGCGAAAAACCGTTTTCCGACAATGCGCTGGTCGACCGCATCGAGCAGGCGCTGGCGCAATCCGCGACGTTCGTACAGGCTGGTCAGGAAGCGGCGCAGTTGCGTCTGCGTCTGGGGGAGCTGACCGAGCGCGAGCGCGACGTGATGCGTCTGGTGGTTGACGGCTTGCCTAACAAGCGCATTGCCGATCAGCTGGAGATCAGCGTGCGTACGGTGGAGGTGCACCGCGCGCGCGTGTTCGACAAGATGGAGGTCAAGTCGGCCGTGGAGTTGGCCAACCTGCTGCGCCATCTCCAGGGGGGCTGAATTCAGTCCTTGCCGGTCGGAGGGGTCTGGTCGCTGGCGCCGGGCTGGACCTGGTCGGGCAACTCACCCTTGTTGCGGCCGGAAAACATGGTCCACCAGACGATCAGCACCAGCAGCGCGAGGGCGCCGAAGGCTTCAAGCAAAATCCAACTCATGAACCGACTCCAGAACTGGGTAACACAGGCCCTGATTGTAGGAACGCTGGCCGGCTGTGCCAGCGCCCCCTGGCCGCCGGCCGGCCGCAGCCCTGCCCCCGAGGCGCGTAGTGCCGTCGGCCCGGCCCTGCTGCAGGCACGCAGCCGCTGGACACCGGTGGCCTGGAGCGAGCTGCCCGGTCTGCAGGAGGACCCGCTGCACGAGGCCTGGAATGCCTGGCTCAAGAGCTGCGAGCGCCCCGGCCCGGTGTTCGCGCCGCTGTGCAGCGAGGTGCGGCTGCTCAGCATCAGCAGCGTGGAGGAGCAGCGCGCCTGGATGATGGCGCGTCTGCAGCCCTACCGTGTGGAGGCCCTGCAAGGCGGCGAGGACGGCCTGCTGACGGGTTACTACGAGCCGGTGCTGGAGGCCGCACGCCAGCCCAGTGCCGAGTACAACGTGCCGCTGTACCAGCCGCCGCCCACGCTGGGCCAGCGCAAACCCTGGTACAGCCGGCAGGAGATCGACAGCCTGCCCGAAGTGCAGGCCCTGCTGCGTGGACGGGAAATCGTTTACCTGAGCAACCCCATCGATGCCCTGACGCTGCAGATCCAGGGCTCGGGCCGTGTCCGCATCAACGAGGCCGATGGCACGCAACGCCTGGTGCGGCTCGCCTTTGCCGGCTCCAACGAGCAGCCCTACCGCAGCGTCGGGCGCTGGCTGCTCGATCAGGGCGCGGTGCGCGATGCGTCCTGGCCCGGCATCAAGGCCTGGCTGGCGCAGAACCCGACACGCGTCAACGAACTGCTGTGGAGCAATCCGCGCGTGGTGTTCTTCCGCGAAGAGCCGCTGCCCGAGCTCGATGCGGCCTTCGGCCCACGCGGCGCCCAGGGCGTGCCGCTGACGCCGGGCCGTTCCATCGCGGTCGACCCCGGCAGCATTCCCTATGGCACGCCGGTCTGGCTGGCCTCCAGCGGGCCGCAGGTGCAACTGCAGAAGCTGGTGCTGGCGCAGGACACCGGCAGCGCCATCACCGGCGCGGTGC
>ERZ1292640.355-Hain-H43-02um-R1-355-length-36947-cov-6_pt1 | contig 36947 bp, 32 predicted proteins | sample MGYA00564404_ERZ1292640 | MGnify/ENA primary metagenome ERZ1292640 (study PRJEB36523, sample SAMEA6512636) | groundwater metagenome | collected 2019-01-08 | study: AquaDiva: Metagenomics assemblies of 32 groundwater samples | reverse complement strand
TGCATTTTTCGGTCACTACCCCTTTTCCGGCCACCGACCTGTATTTTAAGGGCCTAAATGAAGGTGTTATTAAAAAAGATCATTGGCGGGAGTTTTCAAAAAATCCTCGGCCTGATTTTCTGCCGCCTGCCTGGGAAGAAAATTTTACTCGCCAGGAATTGTTTAAAATATTAATCAGTGCTTATAAATCATATTATTTGTCATTAAGATATATTGTAAAAAGAATTAAAGAACTAAGGAGTTGGGATAACCTCAAAAATAATATCAAGGTAGGAATTAAGCTTTTATCATTAAAAAATGAGTAGCGAAAAAAGTTTAAAAAACTTTAAAAAGTATTCGTTTCTTATCGGCTTTGTCATATTGGCGGCAATTATTAATCGGCTTAATTTTACTAACATTTATACCTCGCTTAGGGAAACTAATCTTTCTTTGGTGATAGTCGGTATAATTTTCTTAATTCCGGTCATCCTAATTAAGGCTTGGCGCTGGAACTATTTAAAAAAAATACAGGGTATTAACTATAAATTTTGGGATTCATTTATAATCTACCAAATCGGCCTAGCCATAGGTTCGGTTACCCCCGGTCAGATCGGTGAATTAATTAAAATTTATTATCTAAAAACTCGCTGTTCTATCGGCAAATCTTTAGTCAGCATCCTGGTTGATAGATTTATGGACGTGTTTTATTTAATAATTGTTGGGTATTTTGGAATAATCATCTATCTAAGAGAGGTGGGGACAAAACTCAATATTATTTATATCTTTTTGTTATTCTCCCTGATATTAATAATTTTTGGCATTCATCGAGATTGGCACAAAAAAATTGGAAAATTTTTTTTTAACAAATTAATGCCCTTAAAATATCAAATGATGTGGGAGGAAAATTTTTCTGATTTTTTAAATGATCTGAAATTAATTTCTATTAATAAATACCTTAATGCGTCAATATTGACCGTGCTGGGTTGGCTGGCATACTATTTTCAAGTTTATATCTTGACCCTAAGCATCGGCCTGGAAATTCCACTAATGAAACTGGCGCTGGCCTTAACGGCCGTGGGGCTATTGTCGCTATTACCAATTTCTTTTTTGGGAATTGGCACTAGAGAAGCGGCCTTAATTTTAATCCTAAAACCATTTGCCGATATTCCGGCCATAATAATTTTTTCTCAATTAATCTTATTGACCAATATCTTTTCCATCTTAATGGGCTTGGTCTTCTTAAAAATTAGACCATTGCCTTTTAAAATAAAAAATTATGAACCACTTGAAAAATAAAATCGTTTCACTATTGCTGTCAAAATTCAATGTTGGAAAAATTGACAAGGCGCTTTCGCAAATCCCGCTTATTAACACCACGTATAAATTTTTTGCCCAGAGAGCCATTGACTACCAATTTCCTACGCATATTTTTATCGAGCCGACCAGCGCCTGCAATTTTCGTTGCGAGATGTGTCCCCGGACTCACGGAAATACAATAATTGGCAATATGGAATTCTCACTTTTTAAAAAAATCGTGGATGAAGCCCGGCTTTACGGCCCTAGAAGTTTTTGTCTTCATCTGTTTGGCGAACCGCTCTTGGCGCCAAAAATTATAGAGATGTTTGAGTATATTAAAAAAAGTAATCCCAGCAACGCTATTTTGTTTACCACTAACGGCGCCCTCCTTGATGAAATAAAAGCCAAGGCCTTAGTCGATTGGCAAGTCGATAAAATTGCCATCAGCTTTACCAGCCCCGATCAAACCACCTACCAAGAAAAAACGGGGGTGGATCAATTAAAGGCGGTGGAAAATAATATTAATAATCTGCTAAAAATTAAAGCGGAGAGAAAATTGGCTAAACCATTGATTTTTGTTAGAATGATAGTTCAAGCTGATACGGAAAAACAGACCAGTGATTTCTTAAAAAAATGGCGGGGAAAAAAAGTTATCGCCGAAATCAGAGATAGGCATAACTATGGCGGAAATGTTAATAAAAGCCATGTTAAAAAAAATGAAAAAAGATACCCCTGCTATCATTTGTGGCTTGCCCCGGCTATTCATTGGAATGGCGATGTTTCAATCTGCTGTGATGATTATGCCAGAAAAGCGCTGTTGGGCAACGTTCAAAATAAAACCATAAACGAGATGTGGAATGGAGAAAAAATTAACCATTTCAGAAAACTTCACCTACAAGGAAAATATAACCAGATGCCTCTTTGCGGCGATTGCGATGTTTGGAATATGTACGCCGACATATTTTTCCACTGGCAAAAAAGATGAAAAAGATGAGAGCCAAAAAACTACCGATTCACAAAATTCCTAATAATCGTCCATGACCCTTTAAAATTATTTTTTAACTCCGGCCAATTCAAATTTCTTAGCCGCTTAAAGACATAGCTGGGCCGAAAATAAAATTCTCTCATCGCCTGATTGAACAGCTTGGATAATTCATCGGTTGTCATCCCGGTCGCGTTGAGATTGACTAATTCATAACTGTAATCGTTTTTTTCTTTGTTTAAAAACCAGCCGCGCTTCTCCGCCTCTTCGTAAAGGTCGGAACCGGGAAAGGCAGTAAGGTAGGAAAATGAAGCGTAATCGGGATCAGTGTCCTTAATAAAATCCATGGTCTCTCTAAAGGTTGTCTGGGTTTCGCCAACGCCACCGAGGATAATGTCTAGGGCGCATTTAATTTTGACTTTTTTAGCTAAAGTGATTGCCTGACGGGCTTGATCAGGATTAATGCCTTTTCTTAAACGATTCAAGATTTCCAAATTCCCAGACTCTACTCCATAGGTAATCAACCGGCAACCCGCCCGCTTCATCAAAGACAGAATCTGTTCGTTCACCATATCTACTCTGGCATTGCAGGTCCAGACTAAATTATGTTGCTTTTTTATCATCAGCTGGCAAAATTTTTCCACATTAGCCCGATCAATCAAAAAATCACTGTCGCGAAAATTGATTTCTTTCACCCTAAAATCTTTTACTAAAATATCAATTTCGGCCATAGTTTTTTCTGGCGACTGACAACGGTAGCGACGACCAAACATTTTTTGGACGCCGCAAAAAGTACAGAGGAAGGGGCAGCCGCGACTGCGAATAAAGGTTACATATGGCTTTCGAGTTGATGCCAAATTACTGTATTTTCCAATTGGTAAAAGATCATAGGCCGGGAAAGGCAAAACATCTAAATCATTGATCAATTCTCTTCTTTCTGTTTGCACCACCTCTTCGCCCCTTCTAAAAACCAACCCCTTAACAAGATTGAAGTTTCTAGAACCAAACAATTCCCGAATTAACTCCATTAAAGTTTGTTCTCCTTCACCAACCACCGAAAAGTCAAAATTTTTATTCTCCATTACCAGCCGGGGCATCACTGTTGGATGATACCCTCCGGCGATAACCGCAATTCTATTATTGGTTTTTTTAACCAATTCCGCCACTCGGCTGGCGCTTTCGGCTAATAAACTGGTAAAACTTATACCCACCACATCTGGCTTAAAATCAGCCAAAATCAAATTTATTTTTCCCCAGGAGTTATCCTCAATATTAGCATCCAAAATCTTGACTTCATAGCCATTCTCCCTGGCAACGGCTGCTAAAAAGACGATACCCATCGGCGGATATTTGGTCTCTTTCTCTATTCTCAAACCAATAGTGGCCAGCGGATGAACAAAGAGAATTTTTTTTCTTGACATTATTTTTGACTATTTAACTACATTTAAAAACCAATTTTTATCGTAGCTTGAAGATATCTCGATCTCTTCCGGTTTCGGCCAATTGGCAATATTTTTAACATTGCTATTTTTCATAATTAAGTTGGACACTTCTTCACTATAACCAACAATATACCTAATATTAAATTTATCAAATCCCTCTTGTAATTGCTTATTATTGATTAATTTATTAATTGATTCCGGACTAAAAAAAACAATTGATTTTTCAGTCATATAATTAAGTCCAGGATGAAGCATGCGATGACCAACGGCGATAACTTCCTCATCGCCGATTTTAATTTTATCCTCTGTTTTTTCATTGATTACTAAATAATTGCTAATTTTATCAGCCAAATATTTTGTCGCTAAATATTGAGTGTTATTATAAGCTCTACCCCAATAAACATGATCAGCCAGAACGAGACTGTATAAGGTAATTAAAATAACAAGAATATGAAATACTTTGGCTTTCTTACCGAGTTGGTAATAATTTTTCAAAAGTGGCCCCAATCCAACCAATCCTAAGGCAACCAAAACCGCTATTACCCAGCTAAAATCCATTAAATGATTTCTAACACCCAAGGACACATAACTCACAAGAAGTGGAACAACTACTAACCAAATAGCAAATAAAGAATAAATATTTTTATCTCTCTGTTTCAAGTGATAAAAGCCAAAAATCATCAATAAAAAAATTAATGGTCCGCCCATATCCTCTATGGCCATAAATTTACTGATCTGTCTGACTAAATTAACTGTCCCCACCGACAGTCGTTCGACGAGATCAACTTGTCTTAGGCCCATATTGGCCCCAGCTTTTAATCGACTCACGTAATAAAGCCAGCCGGAATCGGGATTAGAAGTGCTTTCTTCAATTTCATTAGGAACGCTTTCTCTATCAAAATGATAAGTATAAGGGTCAATATAGGCGTGGCCATAGTATTGAAAGTCCGAATGTGCCGTTTCCGTTTTAATAAACAATTTTAGATACTCATTGGTGCCATTAAAAAAGCTTGGCAACCAAAAAGCCGCCAATAACAAACATACCGGCACAAAAATTAAAAACAATTCTCTATTTTTTTTATTGCGCCAGAGCCAGAAAAAAATAACTGGAAAAGCTAAAAACATGGTTTCTTTTACCAGTCCAGAGAGACCAAGAAACAGCCCGGCTAAAATCAAAAATGGCCACTTAATTCTGCGATCTTTAAAACAAAAAAACAAAACTGTAAACAACGAAAAAAATAATAATACAAATTCATAGCTGGTGGTAGTATTCGCCATTCGCCAATTAACCGGCAATAGAATATAAACCAGCGAAAAAACTATCGACTCTCTAAAGCCAAAGAGATAGAAAATGGTGATAGTAAAAAATACCAAAGATAGGGCCTGGATAGCGATGGCCAATAAAACCATCTGTCCCCAAGTCAGTTGACCCAATACTTTAAAAATGGCGGCATAGCCATAAATGGTGAGTTTATTGCCTAAAGAAGTGGGGTTAACCTTTGAGGCCACTAAACTTGGGGCGACCACAATATTTAGATCATCTTCCGACCCCAAAACCCCGTGCTGGACATAATTCCTGGCCATAATCGCCGTTCCCTGAAAATCCACTGGTTGAGCTGAATAGCCCTTGAAAACCACGGGCGAATACCAAATTAAGATCGCTAAAGCAAAAACAAATATTAACCACAAAAAAAATTTTATTTTTGGAAAATTATTTAACACCGTTTAAAATCAATTATTTAATATTCTTCGGCTTTTACTTGATAACGAATGGCTTTGATGTATTTTAGTATTTTGGATATTAATTTTAATAGGCATGGCGGCAACTTACGCTTTTTAGTATAAGCGAGATATAATATGTTAATATAAAAACGAATTAATAAATTATGACGATTATTAGTTAATTTATCTATTGTTTGTTTAGATAAACGAGGCGTAAGATAAATAATCTTATTAAATATATTGTTTTTTAATAAATGAAATTGTTTGCTTAAATATTCACTCTCATTAGCTAATAGTTTATCGTTCATGGCTCGCTGATGCAAATTTGTCCCTGCATAAAAAGCCAAAGAAAACATTGATAATTTAAATGGCTTTTGTATTTGATTTAAAACATTGATAGTTTGGATCATATCATCCCCCCGCTCATAGGGATTATCAACGATCACATCTATGGAAAAATTTATGCGACCTCGATACTTTTCAAACATTTTTATCATTTTTAAAAAATGCTCCGCTTTAACATGCCGGAGATAAACTTGAGTATTAACTCGATCACTGCCGCTTTGCAATCCTATTTGTATTTCTTTTAGGCCGGCATCAACCAATAAATCCAATTTTTCTTCGTTAATCGTCAAGGGACTAACCAAACAATAAAAAGGTAGGTTTATTTTTTGTTTATACTGTTTATTAAATTCCCTTAGCCAATCAACACTATTAATGGCAAAGCTGTCATCCATAATCTTAAAAAAAATAATAAAAGGAAATCTATTTTTTATCTCGACCATTTCTGCTACAAAATCATCAACTGAACGTTTTCTCAAATAACCATGGCCATAAAGGCCTTTAAAAATTGAACTGCAACAATAAGCGCAAGCATGTGGACACCCTCGGCCAGAAAGTACGCGATGGTGACCGCGCGACGCTGGAAAATATTGTTTAAAAACTTCCACCGAAAGAGAAACTAATTTTTCTTCGTGTAAAATATATTGATTATTGAGATCATAATCTGGGTGGGGCAAACTATCGATATCATAAATAAGCGGCGCTGGCCCGCCCTCAATGATTTTATCCCCGTCTTTATACCAGATGCCTTCAATGCCCAGATCTTTAAATCTATCCAAATTACCCATTAATTTTTCTATTGCTAACTCGCCCTCTCCCACGCAAACCAAATCGGCATAATTCAAACACCTCCTGGGGTCTATGGTGGGATGAATCCCTCCCCAAATAATTGGTGGTAAACCACTCTTTTGCTTTATTGCCTGAGTAACCGCGACCGCGCGAAAAAAATGATTGGACATTAAACTCATTCCTATTAAATCGGGCTGTAATTTATCAATTAATTCAATTATTTGGGTAATTTCAGCCACACTTTCTTTTTTACCGAAATACTTGCACAAAAACAAAATATTCACTTCATGGCCCTCTCTTTTTAAATAGGCTGAGATAGATCTGGCACCTAGAGCGCTAATATCAGCTGGCGCCTTTTTAAATTCCTCTACATCCTGCTGATTAAATGAAATTAAAAAAAGTTTCATGATAGTAAAATTGGATTAAAATTGAAAAAATAATAAAAGTAGCGTAAGATATATTTATTACTCATATGCTTGAAACATTAAAAAATAAAACTTATCGCTTTTTACACTGGACCGAGAAATGGACCAAAACCGATATGGTTTATTTTGCCAAGGGCGGTTTTTGGCTAACCTTAAGCCGACTGGTTTCAATTTTTTCCGCCTTCCTGCTTTCCGTTGCGTTTGCCAATCTCCTGCCAAAAGAAATATACGGCAACTATAAATATATTTTATCTCTAGCCGGCCTTTTATCCATTCCAACATTATCGGGAATGGGCACCGCCTTAACTCAAGCAGTGGCCAAAGGATTTGAGGGCTCATTTTTGCCGACCGTAAAAACCAGAATAAAGTGGGGGCTGATTGGCGGCGGCGGTAGCTTAATTTTGGCTGGTTATTATTTTTTCTATGGAAACACGACTTTTACTTTTAGCTTTCTAATCGCCGCCATATTTTTGCCCTTCATGGATCCGCTCAATTCTTTTGATTCAGTATTGGTGGGAAAAAAACTTTTTAAAACCTCAACCAAATATGACATCACCATAAAAATAGTTGCCACTATCGGTATGATTGGTACTATTTTTTTAACTAAAAATATTCTCTTGATTATTTTATCTTATTTTACCATTTATACTTTCCTGCGCCTGATTTTTCTAAAAATTACCCTTCACCGAATAAAATTAAACGACCGGCAAGATGAACGGACAATTTCTTATGGCAAGCACTTGAGTCTCATGGACATTATTAGCGCCATCACCTCTCAATTGGATAAAATTCTGGTTTTTAATTATTTAGGGGCGGCAGAACTAAGTATTTATGTTTTTGCCATCGCCATGCCGGAACAGATGAAGGGATTATTAAAAAATGTTTATACCCTCGCCCTGCCCAAATTTACCCAAAGCGATTACCAAGAAAATAGAAAAAGCATTCTAATTAAAATGTTAAGATTTTCCTTGGTTTTATCGCCAGTAATTATCATCTACATACTAACTGCGCCTTTCCTCTTCCGATGGCTATTCCCTCAATACTTAGATTCAATTTTCTACTCTCAAATATTTTCCATTTCTCTCTTGTCCGCGGCCAACAGTTTTCCCATCGCCTTTTTACAGTCCCAAAGAGCCCAAAAAAAATTGTATCAATATAATATTTATTCTCCCGCGATTCAAATAATTTTTTTATTTGTTTTCATTTACTTTTTTGGCTTAATGGGCATGATCGCAGCTAGAGTTATAAACCGCTTCATTAACTTATCTTTTGCGGTTATGCTGGTCGATCGGAAAAAATAATTTTTATTTTTTCATCTTAATGATAATTCCTCGACAAAATAGTTTAGGAAATATATTTTTAAAAATCGGCAAACCCTCATAGAGCACTATTTTGTCCAATTTAAAACCAATGGCTTTAACCCACCACTTTATATCTTTGACTGTCCAAAACCTCAAATGCTCCCCGGGATGGGAAATCCACTGCTGAGGAAACCGACCAAACAATAATCGCAATCGCTGAATATAATAACCGGAATTAGGAACAGAAAATATCAAGGCCTGGCGGGCTTTATTTTTTATTTTGTCAATAAATTCCTCGGGATTAGGCATATGTTCTATAATTTCAAAACCTAAGATATAATCAACTTCCGGCAAATTATTCAAATTATTTAAATTGGTGATGTCCATTTTAATAACCTCAAGACCATTTTTTTTGGCCTTGGACAAAGCGTCATCGCTAATGTCAACACCAATACCGCTGATATTCGCATTATCCTTGAGATATTTTAGCACCGAACCATCACCACAGCCAAAATCCAAAATCTTTGAATTTTGCTCTATCATTTTTAACACTAAGTCAGACCGTTGTTTTTGCCAGTTGGACAAAACCTGCTCCTCTGACTGGCACCTTTTTTGCCAATATTTGTCATAATCAACCTTAACGCCATTATTTAAATTATAGTCAGGATATTTTGTCAGTGAGGGAAAATACATGAAATCCTGCTTTAATTTGTATAAAAAATCTTTAATTAACATACTATATCGTAAAAACTGCTTTTTATTTCTGGCATATAAATTATAAATCTCTATTCAAGATGATGAGTTAATTTACTTATTATTAACTTATACAGACTGGGGATTGTTTTCTCATGACGACCGATAATTACCAAACCACGGCCCCCCAAGGCCTTAACCGGTCTTTCAACAATATTGACCCTTGGCCGATAATGATCATTCATATCAAGATTGGCGGCGGTTATATTCTCAACATTACAACCCAAATTTCTGGCTATAGTCAAAGCCTTTAAGAAAGTTTCCGGTAAAACGACGGCACTGCCGATATTGACAACAACCCCGTCCCTCATCTTGCCGATTGAATCAGCTAATAACTTAAAATCGGAATATGTCGCTTTTCCCAATAGCGAACCATCACACCGTGGATGCTGGTGAATGGTGTCGTTGCCAATGGCCACATGGACGGAGATGGGTATTTCAAGCTTATAAGCGTTATAAAAAACGCTGTTATTTTTATTATCAGAGTTCAGGTCATTGATTTTTTTACCAATTGAAAAGCCATAACCCAGGTCTTTCAAGGCGCCTTCATTAATCGCTTCATTCATTAAGCGTCCTGTCTCATCAACCATTCCGAAAGAGCCGTTTTTAATGCCGGCCTCAACGTCTTCACTGGTTTCGCCGATGGTCGCGATTTCAAAATCATGAATACTGGTTGAGCCGTTGGTGGCAATATGCTTTATAATTCCTCTCTTCATTAGATCAATAATAAAAGGGGCCATGCCCGTCTTTATAACATGGCCGCCCATCATAAATATTACCTGCTTACCATTTTTAAAGGCGGCAACAATCCTCTCGGCAAGTTCAGACAACTGCTTGTCATCCATAATTTCTATCGGATCGTTGACATCGGGAAATTTTGCCAATTTTTCCTTGTGAGTCCTGTTTTTTACGCTATAAGTTTTAATTTTTGAAAAATCAAGCATATTTTATGCTAAGTTCTTATCATCTCTAAATAAAGTTTATAAACCTGCTCCGGACTCACATTAAAACAGGCTAACGGCTCTTCTTTATTATAGCACTTCCTATTGGTGCTCATTACAAACGAGCAGGGCCGGCACCACACATTATTAAAAATAACTTCGTGATTCTTGCCGGTCGGGGGCTGCTCATTCTCATCAACTGGTCCGGTAATGTCAATGGTTGGTATTTTAAACGCTTCAGCGATATAAATAAGGCCCGTATCCGCTCCAATAAAAAAATCTGATTTTGAGATCAGAGATTTTACTTCATTAATTGAGAGCTTATTGCAAACATTCTTAATTTTACTCTCATGAGAAACATTCTTCATCATTTCGTCCACGTATTTTTGATCACTCCCGGAACCAACCACAAAAACATTTTTGCCATTCGCGCAGATCAAATCGGCCAATTCAGCAAATCTTTTACTTCCCCATATTTTTAATTTATTGCCGGCTGATGGAGCAATAACAACAGCATTTTTCACCTCCATGTTGTCGCCTGAATGCCCCAAGTATTTTTCGGTGTCATCCGTAAATACGCCTATCGGCTCGAGTAATCTTAAATATTCCCTGGGAGCGTAGCACTTCATTTTGTGCTCTTTAGAAATTACTAACTTAAGACACAATCGGTAAGATTTAGTATTAAATTGACAACGGCCGCCGAGAACATCCGGCGCCACGATCATCGGAACATTCGCCAGAAAAGAAGCGGCCAAAAGATTGAAAATCGGGCCGGTAATCAATACGATATCCGGTTTAATGCCTTTAATAATTTTTACGAGTTTTAACACTCCTTTATCAAAAGAAATATAGCTGTCAATGTGGGGATTGTGTTCCAAAAGCTCTTTATTTATCTTATTTCCTATCACGATCAGTTCAGAACCAGGGTAACGGTCTTTAATGGCTCTAAACATTGGGGTGGTACAAACCATATCCCCCAATTTTGCCATCTGGATAACAATAATTTTGTCTATCTTTATCTTTTTATCCGCCTTTCCCCTTACCAAAAAAAACAGCCAACACGAAATCACGATAAAAATATTGGCAATTTTATTTTTCATTTTTTTATCAGAAGTGCCTTAATCTTTAATGGTAATTATTATTTATTGCCCAAAACGAAAGCCAAGGGGAAATTTGCTAGATTTTCGCCGGTTATGGAGTTCTGCAATTTTAAATTAAATTTATCTTTAATAAATAACTTCATATCGGCCGGATTGGCGGGAACAATTAATAAATTCACGCGGTTGTAACCCGGCTTTAAAAATTGGCCGTCGGATGCGTCTTTGACGGCGTAGATTAAAAAATCCGGCTTAATGGCATAAAGACCGTTGCGGCAAGAAAAGCTCCCGACTTTCTGATCGGAATTATCATATAAGCCATTACTATCGGCGTCTTGATATAGAGTAAAACCGCCGGCGCAATTATCTGATTGAATATCAATCTCGGAAACCTTAACCGAGCTGAAACCGTCAGTGCCAATTTTAAGCGCCGCTGAATTCTGGCCCGCTTTGACCTCCGCCTCCGCTTTGGCATTTTTCAAATTATTTTTTAAAGATAAAAACTTTTCTTCTATTTGTTTGCGCAAAGACGAAACCTCTCGCCGATATGCAAAGTCGCTGTCAACTCTTTTGAAATCTTTGTAAAAATCGTTCTTAGTTAATTTATCGAGCACGTCATAATAACGCAAATCATCTGCCAAATTTTTATCATCGCCGACATAATCCCATAATCTCTTATTCCTCTCTTCTAAAAATACAGGGTTTTTTAAGATACGGGTGATGAGCAGATTATAATTATACTCGTCAAACGCGGGTGGCGCTTCTCCAATCGCAATGTCCCACGGAGAAAAAGCAAACTTGCCTTTATTTAAATCAAAATACATCCTCATGTTATGGCCGCCGGCTTGGTGGATGCTGTCCGTCAGATAAACGACAATTTGCCATTGATAAAAACTTTCCAAATCAAGAATGTCAGCGATATCCTTATTAAAGTAATCATCTGATGGATTGTTGATCACTTTAAGAAGCGATTCTAAATTGGCATAATTACCCGTGCCGGAAGCATCTTCCCAATAACTGGCACGGTCAAAAATATTTTTAATGGGCTCCCCGTTTTGATTGATATCAATGGAGCTATACAAATTTCCTTTGATATTTTGGCGCGCCAAAAAATCATTGCTCCAATCCTCCTGCAGCCAATAGACGCCCTGCCCTTCTCCATTAACAAACAAATCAATAAATTTTGTCTCCGGCACCGCCAATCCCATTTTGCGAGCGCGGTAATAATTCAACTCTTCCAATAAATAGTTGCGGTCGCTCGCGATAATTAAATGAATTTGCCTTTTATCTTCAAAATTCCCGGTCTTTTTTCTAAACGTCACCAGCCATGATTTTTGGGGATCGCGCCAATGGTTATCCATCAGCCCGCGGTACCTGACTTTCACCTCATATTCCTTGCCCTTATTGATGAATTTAGCCACGACCGGTACTTTATACTGATCAGTTAGCACGTTGCCAGCGTAAAGCGGCGGCAGATTTTTGTTCAAAAAATCCAAATCTTTTTGCTTGACTACTATATCGTAACGTTCTAATTTTGAAGGAAAAAGCGTTTGAGGCAGATAAAAAATATTGACTAATTTATTCACGAATTGGACCTCGGCGTGGTATTTCCGATAAAATTCCACCCGGTCGATATGGCGAAAATAAAAAAAATAAAAAGCGCCAAACAAAATAACCAGCAAAAGAATAATATACTTCGCCTTAAGGATCCGATAATATATTTTTCGAAGCAGATGGAGCATTAATCAAATTAATATTCGACGTCGTTTTTGGCGGTAATTAAGATAACGTCTGAAACGCCTTCCAACTTTTCCAAATCCGAGGTAAAGGCGAGAGAATCTTTTTCAGAAAGAAATTTTATATTAAAGCTTAGTTGCAAGATATGGCCCTGTTCCTTAGCTTTGATATTCAAGACACTGTTGGCTTTCAAATACTTATCAAAAACTATCTTATACGCGTTTTCCTTGGTCTCTCTGGTATCCAAATGAAAACTTAAAATATAATCAAACTTCCTGATAGAACCGAAATTGACCCTATTTAGGACCAACATCACTCCCAGCACGATAATGGTCGTGGCAAAGGCAACCACATAATTGTTGCTGCCAATAGCCATACCAACGGCCAGCACCAAAAACATATAGCCCATGTCTTTAGCGTCTTTAATAGCGGTCCTAAACCTGATTAAAGAGAAAGCGCCGAAAGCGCCGAAAGCGCGGGCAATATTATTACCGATAACCATCATCACGGCAGTGATTACCAAACCGCCGATTATTAAAGTCAAAACGTAAGATTGCGAGTAAGATAATCCTTTGTGCGTCTTTTTGTAAGTAACCGCCACGAGCAAGCATAAAACGAAGGCGATAATTAAATTTAGAACCACCAAAGCGGGATCGGAAAACCCAAGTGATGACTGGTTGCTTACGGCACCAAGCAAGTTTTCAAACATAGATTTTATTGATTAATTAATTTTTTATATTTTATACGGCCATTTTCGACTGATAAACCTCCAAATGACTCCTATCTGCCAACCAAGGGAAATTGATTTCCAAAGAGTTGCAATATTTGGAGAACGGCCTTTGATCAAAGCCATATCTCTCGATTATTTGATGGAACCAAGCGGGTAAAATATTATTAAATTTTACTTCCAAGACGGCAGTATCAGGAGAGACAAATCGCTCCTCACCCCTGGAATCCAGCCAATCGGCAGAATAAGTTTTCAAACCAAAATCAATGGTCACGCGGAAATTAGGATCCAATTTACTGATAAACGGCTTACGTTTGTAGCAGACCATGACCGTAGGAGTCATACCGTTATATTCCTTAAGCCATAAAAATTCATTCAGGGTATTTTTTTCAGCTTCTGTAAGATCTAAATCATTCATCTTGCTTCCCACTAAAAGATCTTTGGCTTGCTGATAATTTAAAACCAGCCGGTCTTTGACCACCACAGTATCGTATTTCCTTTTTATTTCCAAAAAGACCGGGGTTTCCGGCTTGAAATCCCCGTTATAAAACCTCACTCTTAATTTTTTTCTGGTCCTTAAGCCGGCAATTTTTTGATAATAACAATCCAAACCGGCTGAATCGTAGTAAAGACTGTTAACATTATAGGCCTGATCCTTTAAATCGCGGCAATAAGGATCTATATCCATGTATTTCAAAAATTCCGGAATCATTCCCTCCACTACACTCAACGGCAATTGGTATTTAAACTCAAAACGCTGGAAGTGAAATTTGACTTTATTGTCACTGGCTGAATCCATAATTAGGCGGTAAAATCAAGCTTTGCGGACTTTAATTAATTACAAAATTATATCAGATAAACGAATTTTTAGCAAATTTCTAAAGGGACAAGACCAAACCGATAATTTATTCCCTTTTGCCAGCGCTTTTAGAGCGCTTTTTGATTATTCTTCTAATAACTGCAACCATGATTGCTATAATTAGAATAATTGTTACAATCGCCGCGGAGATTATCGTGTAAGGATTATATTTAATCCAAAATCTAAGGAAAGGAATTTTATTTTCCAAACGGTCAAATGATTTATTATATTTGGGCGTGAGGTCTTCCTTAATGTACGGGAATTTCGCCATAATTTCATTTTTAGTTTTGATGCGCATACTCTGCATATAATAGCGAGTGGCTTCATCTGCTTCGGTATAGGTGACTTCATTTAATTCATCTTCTAATTCAACAAAACCAACCTTCACGCCGAATATTTCTGAACTCACCGAATCAAGCGAAAATGAGAAAAACGGCTTACCCTCCTTATTAAAATATATCCGCCGGCGCCAGTCTTTCACAGCCAAAATCGGTTTCAAATCGTAAGGATTTGCGATGCCTAAATTTTCCACCCGTTTTTTAAAATCATCTCGGTCGGCATATTTTAATAAGGCAAATAACGGATGATTGTCTTCGGGTGTTTTATAATTAATTTGGAATCGGACTTCATACTTGAATTCTCCACGATCAAGTGGATTATCTGAGATATTATTCACTTTAATCTGGACTAATTCTCGGCCGCTTTTAGCATCTTCCGGATTGGTCAGGTTTTCTCTCCAGCGATGTCTGATACCAAATTTCTTTCCTAAAAGCCAAAGATTGGGAGTATCAAAATAAGTGTCGCTAAAATTCTCTTCATCGGCATAAGAAGTAAAAAGCGGATCTAATTCTTTTAAGGCCGCTGTATCTTTAACGTAATGGTTATATAAAAAATCCCAAACCTCATCAATCTTGTCGGCCGGAATATAAAGCTTATCCTCCTGTTCAATGCGCGGCAAAGGAGCGCCCACATCGCCAAATTGGCTAGTCGCGGCCGAGGTCAAAGTCGGAAAAAGCAAAGAAAAAATCGCCACGATGAAAAAACAGCGATTAGTAAATTTATGGCTCATAATTATTTTATAAAATTGATTATTTCCTCGGCCCTCTTGGACCAAGTATAGTTTTGGACTCTCACAAAAGCTCCCCCCGAAATCTTATCACAGAAATTTCCGTCTTTCAAGCAAAAGTCAATACCTTCAGCCAAAGAAATCGAGCTGTCCGGTTCGACAAACAAAGCGCTATCGTCATCTAAAATTTCCCTGATGCTGGGCAAATTGGAAGCAATAATCGGCCTTTTGGCGGCCATATATTCAAACATTTTAAGCGGCGACATAAAATAAGCATAGTGTTTCTTTTGAGGAAAAGGCATCAAAAGCAAATCAAAGGCCTTTTGATAAACAGCCAAACGACGCTGGTCGACTGCGCCCAGTAACATAACTAGTTCCGATACTCCAATATTTTTGGCAAGTGATTGATAATATTCAATATCCTCGGCGCTGCCGCCAACGGCTATAAATATTACGTCTTTTCTGTCTTGAAGAACAATTTTTAAAGCTTCCAAAATGACGGCGATACCCTTGTCCATGCCTTTGGTTTTAAAACTGCCGGTATATCCTAAAATTGTCTTATCGGTTGGCAGACCCAGCTCTTTTCTCGCCTCATCCCGATCAAGTTTGATATTAAAAATATCCAAATCAACCGCATCCGGAGAAATTAAAATCTTTTTCTCATCAACCCCCGACTTAACCAGCTCTTCTTTCATTTTCCCGGTTAAAACTATTAGGTGAGACAAAGCGTTGATGTTTTTGGCATAAAAATCTTTATTTTGAGGCAAGGCGTGGCACTCCCAAACAACTTTCTTTGAAAAAAGATGAATGAGAGGCAAAAGATACTCATCTCGGGTATAAAAAATACAATCCTTTTTATTTTTCTTGAATAAAAGATAAAAAAATAAACTCAAAAAAAAGAAAAAGGCCTGGAATTTAATGTAGGTGCCAGCCGAAGATTCAGCCAGAAAAACCGGATCAAAACATTTGACCCTTTTGACGCCAAAAACTTTTTTGATTTTATAATGCAAAAATGGATCCACCCCTTTAAATTCCGGGGAATTGACGCGAGTCGGCAAAATCAGTTCAACCGCCGCGCCGGCCGAGCTGAAAGATTCGCCCATTTTCATAATCTGCAAACCGTGGGCTTTTTCGGTTGGAATTCGCGCATTAGCAATATAAATTATTTCCATATTATTCACCTGATTAAACAATATTTCTAAAAACTACCATCTATAAAATGCATCCATCTAATAAATCATAACTATATAATTAAAAATTATTTATTTTGTATATAGTTATTGAGCTGTCTTCATAAACTAATTCAATAAACTTAAATTTGGAAATAGCGCTAGCCAATTTAAAATCCTCATCATTTTCAACCACGATGTATTTGACCTGATATTTTTTTAAACCATAAATCCAATCATTTTCCTTGACGCTCTTGGCGTAATCTATCACGGACTGTATTTGCTGGGGCGGGAAATAAATATCCGCCAAATTATCTTGGGGCAGATTGAATAATTTTTTGATTTTATTTTGTTGCTTAATCCGCCCGGCCAGGGCTTTATTTTGTAGGCCGTAAATTGACGACAACTTCGTTTTAATAAGCTCTGGGCTAAAATCCTGTTGCCAGTAATTATTCAGAACGAACCGATCCAATAATTCTGCCGTGCCGACAAAGTGAAGTTTAGCGACGGAATTAAAAAGAATATTATCATGAGTATAAGAAGGGATATAATGACTAAGATTACTGTTGGCCATCACGACATCATCCGTGTTTGTATTTTTATCAAGCCAGTCAAAAGTGGCTTTCCAGGACTGTATTTTTACTGCCTGATTATAATCAAAATCTAAATTTTCCTTGAATATCGGCGTAAAAATAACAATTAAAAATATTGACAAAATTATTTTAACCAACGGTAAACCAGCTAAAAAAGCGGTTTTTTTATGCTGCCACCACCAATAGGCGCCTGAAAATGCCATAATAAAATAAGCAATGATTTCATAATGGCTTGAAAAAAAGGAATTTCTGCCGGTGATTAAATGCTGATTAAAGCTGATAATAAAAGCAATAATGGCCACCATTAAAAAAACATTTAGGCCAATAGGACGCTTGTCTCTGCAATGAAGACTATCATAAGCCAGCAAAACTAAAATGATTAATCCGGCAAAAGACATGGCCACACCTGAGGGAAAATAGGTATGAATCATGCCTAATCGGGACAGGGTTTCGGCAAAAAATGGCAATCGACTCGCCTGCCATGTCTGATAAAAATAAGGCAGACCGACAACGTAACCACTGATAAAAATAAAAGTGAATCGCTTCAATAAATTAAAATCCTTTTGCCACCAATAATACATCATTAATAGGACTAAAACTACTGAGAAATATGTCCAAAAATAAGGATAGACATAAAATAGAAAGCCGAAATTGGCGGCGGCGAAAATCGTCAGCCATATATTTTTGATTTTGGCCCGGCTGATTATCCGTAGAAGAAGCCAGATAAAAGTGAGAGCGAATATAAAAATAAATTGCGGGCTAACCGGACGATTAAATGAAAAATAATACCCAACTAAAAAAATCCAAGCGCTCAAATATACAGACCAAAATCTCTCCCTGGTTAAAAAATAAAAAATCAAGTAGGTTAGAAAAAACGCTGTTGCCGGCAGCACCAAATCGTATAATTCATAAAAAAAATAAACGCTTAAATTAAAAAATTTGGCCGGCAGCGCCAATAAAAGATCGGGTAAAAACAATTGCATTGGCAAACCATTTTTATATTCCACGAAATAAGGATTGCTGATAAGATAATGGCCGTCGACAATTTCTTGCGCCCGCGCCATATAATACAATTCATCATTGTTAATCACACGATAAATTCCCTCAAATTTATCCCCCAAAGACAGTTGAAAAAATAATTGGGGCATTAAATATAAAAAACCAATTATCAATGCCACCGTTACGGCCGGTAAATGTTTTTTGAACATAAATTATCTATTGATAATAATGACGAGCAAACCAAGAATTCTTGGTTTAATATAAGTAACATGATATTGAGAATAGCTATTAGCCAAAATTTTCATGTATTGGTCAACCATTTTTTTTGAAATAAATATCGCATCCGGCCATGGCCAAAATCGCCTGAGAGGTATTGGCCTGGTCAAAAAATACCAAAGATGGTGATAAGAACGACTGGCTGGCACCGAAATTATAACCCTCCCCCCTCCCTTGCAGACCTCTAAATGAGAATCTATCAATTTATAAGGTTCATTAAAGTGTTCGATCAATCCTTGCGACCAAACAATATCGAATTTTTTATCACTATTAAAATTTGTAATATCCTTCACCTCAAAATTAAAATTTTGCAACCCACTTTTTTTAAAATTTTCCGCCGCCTTTTCTAGCGCATTATCAGCAATATCAAAACCAGTATATGATTTTATCTTCTTGGCTAACATTACCCCCAAAGTAGCAGTACCACAACCAAATTCTAAAAATTCAGTCTGACTGTTAATATATTTTCTAAGAAACCTGAATAAAAAATAGTTATACACCTTCCGGCCCAGATCAATAATATCAGCTACATGCAATTTCTGCTTTGACCAAGAAAGTTCCCACGCTTCTTTTGTAGAATTTAAATTGGTATGCCTGCTTAGATATTTATTCACCATTATGAATGTCTATTTAAAATAATTAATAAATTTTTTTATTTCTTACTAAATTTAATTCTGATTATAGTCAAAAAGAACTTAATAATTTCTTTTCTGGATAATTTTGAATGACCCAATCGCCGATCATAAAAAACAATCGGCATTTCCTTAATTTTGAACTTGTTTTTCTCTATTTGATAAATCAACTCCTCCAAAAATGAATAGCCATCGCTTTTTATATCATCTATGTTTATTTTTTTTAAAACTTCAACATTATAAGCACGAAAGCCGCTAGTTAAATCATGGGTCTTTATTCCTAAAATAATTTGCGAGGTTATCATCGCGCCAACACTGCAAAACTTACGCCTTAAACTCCAGCCGACCATCTCACCGCCAGGCACCCGCCTAGAACCAATAGCAACATCAACGCCTTCCCCGATGGCCTCAATCAATTTTGGAATCACTTTTGGATCGTGTGAAAAATCCGCGTCCATGGAAATAACAATTTCGGCCTGATTTTCCATCGCCTTTTTAAAACCAGCAACATGGGCGCTGCCATAGCCAAGTTTTCCAGAACGAGAGATTAAACACAAATTGGGAAATTCTTGCTTCAAATTTTCCACGATTTTGCCGGTGCCGTCCGGCGAATTATCGTCAATAATAATAATTGATAAAAATTCAATATTTAAACTAAAAATATCACGAATTAATTTCTCGATATTTTCACTTTCATTATAAGTGGCAATAGAAATAAAAATTTTTTTACTCATAACTTATTTTTTATAATATTATACTAAAAATTAATCATCATATCAGTGACGATTAAATTATTTTCATATCACATCCAGTTTTCATACCATTGCTGAAACATTAATAATGTCCATATTTTTTTACGGTGGTCTGATTTTTGAGCGCGGTGTTCCATTAAAATTTGATTAATATATTGGAAATTAAAAATTCCCTGGTTTTTTATTTTATCCTCGCTTAATAAATCATCAACCCAAGACTTCAGTTCATTATTGATCCACTTGGCAATTGGAATACCAAAACCTTTTTTTGGTCTATTTAAAATATCAGCTGGCAATTTATCTTTCATTAATTCTTTTAAAATATACTTAGTGGTAAATCCTCTTAATTTTGAATCATATGGCAGGGAGTTGGCAAAATCCACTAAGCGATAATCTAAAAAAGGCGCTCTAACCTCTAAAGAATTATACATTGACGCCCGATCGGTCTTAAATAAAATGTCATCAACTAAATATTGCTTCAGATATAAATAAATCAACCTGTTCTCCAGCGACTGATTTTTAACTTTAACTAATAAAGATTCAATCTCTACAAAACTCTGTCTAAAATCAATGGCAGTGTTAATATTTTCTAATAACAATCTTTTGTTTTCTAGCGGGTTGAATGACCCCAGCCAAATTTGATTTTGAATCTCGGTCTTATGCTCATACCCAGACATGAGTCGTTTTAACTTAAAATCAAGACTAAAATTATCAAGAGATACGGGCAGTAGGTTAACTATTTTTTGTAAAGCGCTAATACCAAAATCAGGTAAATAACGAAGTAATTTAGCTAATTTTAACGCTTGAAAAGTAGGGTAACCGGCTAATAGCTCGTCACCACCATCACCGCCCAAGGCCACGGTTACACTTTGTCTGGCGAACTTAGAAAGTAAATGAGTGGGAATGACTGAAGCATCAGCAAACGGCTCATCATTTATCTGCGCTATATTTGGTATGGAATTTAATAAATCGGAAGGAGTACAATTCTGATGGTAATGCTCGGTTTTTAAAAAATCAGCTACTTGGTTGGCATATCTGGTTTCATCAAAAGACTTATCCTTAAAACCAATGGAAAATGTTTTAATTTTTTGAGAAGAATTCTTGCCAGCATAGTAAGCAACGGTTGAGGAATCAATCCCACCGGATAAAAAAATACCTAAAGGTACATCGGCTATCAATCTTCTTTTCACGCCATCCTCTAATAAGCTGCCAAATTCTTTTAAAACAAGCGGGCGATTGTTAAAATCAATTTTATATCGGTTAAAATCAATGTCCCAATATTGCTTTTTAGTTGATTTATTATTCTGCCAAACCAGGAGATGACCAGGTTCTAATTTATAGACATCTCTAATTATACTACCCGGTGTTGGAACGTATTCGTATATGAGATATTTATTTAAACTATCAAAATCAATTTCTCGATTAACCAACGGGTGCTCTAAAACCGCTTTAAGCTCAGAGGCAAAAATAAAAGTGTCGCCGGCCACGCTGTAATAAAGCGGCTTTTTACCCAATCGGTCTTTGGCTATTATTAATTTCTTTTTTTTCTGATCCCAAATTGCCAAAGCAAACATACCGTTTAATTCCTTTAAAAAATCCTCTCCCTTATCTTCATAAAGATGAATAATTACCTCCGTATCGGTTTTAGATTTAAAACGGTGGCCTCTTTTTTCCAAATCCAATCTCAATTCTAAAAAATTATAGATTTCACCATTGAACACTATCCAAATAGTATCATCTTCATTAGCTATTGGCTGCCGGCCGGTTGGCAAATCGATAATACTCAAACGTTTAAAACCAAAATATAAATTCTCAAAATTATAAAAACCCTCATCATCAGGACCACGATGGGTCAAACTTTTGGTCATTTTTCGTATAACTTCTTGATTACCTGAACCATGAAAGCCGGCGATACCGCACATAAAATTATTCTATTAACTTTTAATTCTTCCACCAAATTTCCAAGAATTGCCATTTCTCATAGTAATATAAATACTGTCCTGATCAATTTGATCATAGCCCTTCAACCAATCTAAAATAGTATCGCGAGCTAAATAAGTGGTTTGGGGCGTAACTAATTGATCAAAAGCTACATGCCGAAAGAAAGCAAACTCCCGTTTAGCGATCCATAAGCTATAACCAAAAAGAGGCATTTTTCTAACCAAACTGACAGAACGCAGAAGATTGATTAATTTGGCATAAATAAAAAAAGGAACGGCTAAGGGCGTGGCCACAAAATACTTAATTATCCACCAGGGCAAATGAGAAACTATTTTACGCAAAGGATCAACCAAATAAATAACAATCATGTTGCCTTCGAGCGCGTAAACCCAAGCATGGAACCGACCACCAGCTTTAGTATTTCTAATAATAGAATCTAATCCGCTTTTAGGTGATTTAAGATGATGTAAAACGCCAATGCAATAAACCAAATCAAACTCTGGACTATTAAACCCGATTAAATCAGCTTTAGTTATTTTCCAATTTTTAAAAGACAAAATAGACATATTTTGATTGGCCGAATCAATTGAATCACCAAAATCAACCCCTTCCAAATATACCGGCTGCCAATCAGATAGATGAATCATTAAACTGGCGTTACCGCAGCCGAGTTCTAAAACCGTTTTTCCTGCCACCTCTTTTTGAGTAATCGGCGCCAACCAATCAATAAACTGTTCCCTGGTATAAATTGAACCTAAAGGCAAATTATTCCATGACTCCGCAAAAGCATCGGCTGTCTTTCGATCTTCTGAATTATCTAATTTTTCTTCCACAAAATTATTTTAAACTAATAAAATTAAACTCTATTTCATCAAAACCACCCACCCAATAACACCAAATTCGACTGCAAAAATTAGGGCTTAAATTAGCTAAAAAAGAAATTAATTTATTCAATATTTTTAAAAAATAAATAAATACCCGGCCATAGCCCAGATGGGGCAATAAATAAAAAAAAGATAGCCAACTTAACTTTATTTTATCTAATTTGAATTCCACTCCAATAAAACCAGATTTGGTAAAATTTTTATTGAAATAAAGAGGAAAAGTAACATCAAAACCATGGCTGTGTTCGGCGTGGGTAAAACCGCGGCTGAAATGAGGCACCTTGATAATTAACCTGCCCCCTGGCTTTAAAATACGATGGAGTTCCCTCATCACGGCAAAAGGCCGATCAAGATGTTCTAAGATATGCGAGGCCTCGATTAAATCAAAGGCGCTGTCAGAAAAAGGATAGGGAAAAATATTTAAATCATGTCTAATGTCGGGTTGGGCCAATTCATTCCAATCAATATTAATATAACCTGTTTTTTTTAACTCACCGGCACCTAAATTTAATTTTTTACTGTCTTCCTTAATCATAAAAATTAATTTTTTCTTTAATAATATAAATCTTTTCTTGTCTTGATTCATGATAAAGACGCATGATCATTTCTGCTAATAAACCAATTAAGATAAATAAAAAGCCAACAATAAAAAACAAAGCAACTAAAACTGGCAATGGCGTGGCGATAAAACTCTTACCACCCCAAAACTTATAATAAACAGCCAGGCCAAAAGCCAAAAAACTTATGATTATAGAATAAAAACCGGCTTTGCCAAAAAAATAAATCGGCTTGGTGGAATAACCGCTTAAAAATTTAATTACAATTAAGTCCAGACACACTTTCAAAATCCTCTCCATGCCATATTTAGAAGTTCCAAATTTCCGTGGCGTAAACCTAACTTCCACTTCCGCTATTTTTGCTCCCTGCCAAGAAGCCAATACGGCGATAAAACGGTGCATTTCACCATAGAGCTTGACATTTTTAATCACTTCATGACGATAGGCCTTCAAACTACAGCCAAAATCATGAATTTTTACGCCGCTGATTTTGGCGATAAGCCAATTGGCCATTTTAGAAGTCAAGCGGCGGCTAAAAAATTGTCCTTGCCAGCGATTCTTGCGCCAGCCGGAAACCAAATCATAGCCCTCGTCAATTTTTTCCAAAAGCAGAGGGATGTCGGCCGGATCATTTTCCAAGTCAGAATCTAAAAATATGATTACTTCACCGACGGCATGCTCTATGCCGGCGGCCCAACCGGCCGTCTGGCCGAAATTTTTTCTGAATTTAATGATGCGCCAATCTTTTTTTCCGGCGATAATATTTTTTAAAATCTCAAAACCATTATCTGTTGAACCGTCATCAATAAAAATAACTTCAGTTGGTTTACCGACTGTCGGAATAAGTTGATTTAATTTATCGACCAAGAGAGGCAGGTTTTCCTCTTCGTTATAAAATGGAATGATTAGCGATAAATACATAGACTTAATTTTCTGAATTAAAATCTAATTTATAAATCTTTACTGTTGGCCCCAGACGACGATCGCTTAACGCCTGATGAACAAAAAAATTGGAATAGTTTACGGTGACATCAAAGAAAGAACCTTGAAATTCCTTAAATAATGTTGCGTGTGGCATTAATTCTCCGTCTAAAGACGTTCTTTGGATTGTATATTCATCCGTCACATAATACTGATATTTCCTGACATTTTTCGGCAGAACGAGAATTAAATCAAGCGGCCAAACACAATAGCCTTTTTCAATATTCTGCGACCACATAACATAGTCCCGAGTTCTCAAACTTAAATTATTGGTTTGCTGCTGGTCATATATGCAATCAGAACTCCTAATTAAATTGAACTCCCACGAATTGGTGATTATCTTTGAGCCGTAAGGAATATTGGCTTCAAGCCAATTTTTGGCCAATATTCTAGTGTCGGTTTGACTTAGCATCCTATCAAAAATAACAGCATTTTGCAAGGGTAGAAATATGACCACCAGGCAAACTAAGGTAATTAAAAAAATTGACTTAATTCTTAACAATTTAATTATTCGATCAAGGCCAAATCCCGCCAATATCCCCAATATCGGTAAAAACAATAAAATGTAACGGGGTTCAAAATGGAGAAAAAAATAGTATAGCAAGGGAGACAAAAGAGGAATTAAAAGAAAGGTAAAAAATAATTTTTTGTTTTTGAAAAATAAGAATAAACAGCCCGCGATAGAGAGTAAAAAAAGCACTGTTTCTAAATAAAACAAGGTTGTTAATATTTCTTTTACAACCTGCCATAAACCGACTAAACTCTTGGCCGCAGTAGCGCTTGAATCCTCACCCAAGAATAGACGATAAAACTCTTGCGGATAAGTTAAAATCCCAATAGCGAAAATAATCACGGCCAATAAAACGCCGAGCCAAAATTTACGACTTAAAAGTTTTTCTTTAAACGGCAATTTTAAAAAGAAAAAATGAACAGACGCGACAATTAATCCATAAAGCGCATAAATATAATCACTAAACCCAGCCAAGCCGATAAAAATGCCAGTCCAAATATAATTGCGCCAGCGTTGATTTTGGAGAATTAAAAAAGCAAAATATAAAACCAGTAAAGCGAAAAAACCGCCCACATTCCAATGCTTAACAAAATGCCCCTGATGAATCGGCAACCAGCTAACCGCGTAAATTAAAGCCGCCAATAGACCCGCCCAACGAGAAAATATTTTCTTTCCCACAATATAAATTAGAAAGACAGTCGCGGTGGAAAAAAACACATTAATTATTCTGGCTATTAGAAAAAACGCCTCCGGATTTAAAACAAAATGATCGCGTAACGCAGACAAAGAAGAAAAATCACCAGTTAAATAAATAAAAACGGACCAAGGAATAAAGAATATCAATAAAACCCAGGGAATCAATGTCGGATAATATAAAAGCCGAAAAACATCAGGCTGTAAAACCGGTAAAGGGTTGCGCTCATAAATCATTTTCATGGCGCCGCCAACAATTGATTTCTCATCGCCGACGAATAGCCCCGGTAAGCCATAGGCCACTCCCCAAATTCTTAAAACAAAAGCTAAAAAAATAATCAATAAAATAAGCCAATTAGACTTAACAACTATTGCCAATTTGCCAATATTTGTCATAATTTGATATTTCCTTATGATTTGAATCGGACTAAATAACAAATTTGGTGGCCAAACAAATTTTTCCACCATTTAAAAAAGTTAATTGGGCCTAGTGAAAATCCGTCCGATACCTTGCAATCAACCACTTCCAATCCTTGCGCCTCCAGCCAACTTAAAAAATCCGTACAACTCCAAAACCTTAAATGTTCAGCCGGATGATAAACCCATTGAGTAAAAAACCTGCCATAAAACATTAAACCGATGCGATAACGATAAAAAGCGGAATTAGGAACGGAAATTATTAAATACTTAGCTTTATCCTTTAGTTTAGCTATTAAATTTTCTGGGTAAGGCAAATGTTCCAATAATTCACTCATAATAATGTAATCATATTCTTTTTCCAATTTAAAATTATCAGAAGCAACATCAACGGTTTGAATTGAAATACCGTTTTTTTCTTGTTCTTTTAATATCGCAGAGGAAATATCAAACCCCTCTACTTGGCAAAACTTTTTATTTTTTAATTCATGAAGTACGGGACTATCGCCACAAGCAATATCTAAAACCGATGAGTTTTCTTTTATCCAATCAATAAAAACCAGTTCGCGCGGCCTTAATTTTTTTCTCAACCTAAGACCCCGATAACGCCAGTAATCATCATAATCCAAATTTTGTATTCTTTTATAATTTGGCTTTCTAACGCCATTAAAGTCAAACATGTTTAGATTATTTTATTTTTTTTAAAACGATAATAAAACCCTTTGGCTGGCGCCAAAAATTTAAGGGCTTAATGTCACAACTCTCGCGCCGACCATAAAAATCAAAGTTTTTTTTAAATACTACCTCTATTAAACGAACAAAACGTCTGACAAAATAATTAGTTAACGGGCTAAAAACGCACCTTTGTCCGTACCATTCAATTTTAAATTTATCGGCAAACATTTTTTCTAAATCTTTTTTGTAAAATTCAAATTTATTAAACTCGCCGATCGGCTTTTTTTTGAATGGGGAAACCACTTTTTTATTAGGTGTAGAAAGAATCAATAAACCATCGGGCATAAGTGCCCGCCTAAAATTATCCAATAATTGTTCGGGGTTGTTTACTTGCTCGAGAGTGTAAAAACTGGTAATCACGTCAAAAAAAACGTCTGGGAGTTTAAAATTCAATAAATCTCCTGTCAAAAATTTTATGTTTTCGCGGGAATAATTTTTCTTAGCGTAATCAATGGCTTCCGCTGAAAAATCAATCCCCCAAACATCTTTTGCTTCTTGAGCCAAAAAAAATGTGCCAAAACCGATACCGCAAGCAGCATCTAATGTAACTTTATCAGCTATAAATTTAGAAGCAAACAAATAACACATAAGAGCATCGGTTTTTACGCGATATGATTTTATGGCTTTAAAAATAAATCGCTGACCGTCATCAAGCGGCATAAAATTTAATATTCCAAATTAACTACTTAATAATATCAAAAAACAACCAAAATAACAAACAATTGTTGGTTTTTTGCATAATAAAGCTTAAAAAAATCTCTGCCTGGCAATATGGCATTGCCTGACAGAGATTGATGATCACCAACCTTCTTTAATTGAATGAACGATATGCTCACGCGCTTCCTGGTCAACCCAAAAGCCGATCGGAATGCAAATCATGTTTTTCACAAATGCGTCAACGTTGGGCAACGGACACTGAAACTCTTGAAACATCGTGTGTTTATCATTACGCTCATGCACTCTGGAGGTCGCTATGCCTCTATCCGCCATGTGCTTTACAAAATCATCGCGTCGCTCAACTAAAAGCGTATACAGCCAATATGCGGATTGCGTGCCGGGTTGATTGACACAAGACAGCTTTAAGCCATCAACGCCAGACAGCTCGCGATCATAGAAGGCGGCGATTTGTCTCCGCACCTCAAAAATCCGTTCAATCCAATTCATTTGGACTAAACCGATAGTGGCCGCCACATCATGCATGTGGAATTTGTAGCCCCATTCCGAAATATCCGCCTCGCAACGAAAATCAGCTCTTGGCGATTCCCGATCAATACCATACCATCGCAACAGCTTGCCCCGCTTATAGTCAGACTCGCATCGACAAAACAGGACGCCGCCGTCAACGGTGGTAATATGTTTAATCGCCTGAAAAGAAAAACAGATGAAGTTAGAATGACTGCCAACCTTGGCTCCATTATATTCCGCGCCAAAAGCGTGGGCAGCATCTTCAATCACCGCTAACCCTCGCTCTTTCGCAAGACGGTTAATAACATCCAGATCGACTGGATTTCCGCCCCAATGGACAACCAATATAGCCTTTGTCTTGTCTGTAATTTTCTCTTTGATACTCTGGGCATCGATATTGCCTGTGACGGGATTGATGTCGGCCCATACAATTTTCGCTCTTTCTGCCAAAATCGGCTCGTTTGTCGCGGTGCAAGTCATGGCGGTCGTTATTACCTCAGCGCCATCTATAGCTCCCGCGAGTCGCAAAGCCAATTGGATTGCGGAAGTGCAGGTATTAAGCGTCAAACACAGCTTGTTGCCGATAAAGTCGGACAACACCGACTCAAACTCCTCCACCTTTTTCCCCTGACCGATGTACCCGCTATATAATACTTGTTCGAGTTTCTCCATCAGCTCTTCCTTGGGTGGCAAAAACACCTTAAATAATGGTACCATTGACGTTTCCTCCTTCTTTTATTGAGTTGATTCCAATACATATTCGTCTATATACGTATTTGTTGGTTGATTGTAATGAACGCTTATATTTAATTTCTTACCTTATATAATTCTTTTGTATCCTTTCTTTCAGAGAAAAATTAAACCCTAATTTATTTAAATAATACTTAAACAATCTTCTAATCTTAAACCAGTAATAATCCATACGTTCCACTTTATTGGGCAGAAGGAAAAATAATTTCAGATAAAACAACGAATGAACCAAATTCCGCCTTTTTACTCCTTCAAAAAGTTCTTGGCGCCATTTGGTGAACAATTCACCTAAATCTTCGACCTGCGAACGATTGAATTTTTTAGCCGGACGATGAAAGCTGATTTCCTTATAATCTTCAAGGGTAAGTTCTCCTGGCTGGTAATAGTTATCATACAAATCCGTGCCGGGCAGGGGGGTAAACATGCCAAAAGCATACCAATCCGGTTTTATTTTTTTGGCGAATTTAAAAGTTCGAATAACTTCGTCACGCGTCTCGGTCGGCAATCCGATCATAAACGCCGCGTGGGTCCGAATGCCATGTTTATGGCATAGCTTGAATGCCTGTTCCACCTGTTCTAACTTGATATTTTTACGGATAATTTCGTCTAAAATTCGTTGGCTGCCGGATTCCACCCCGAAATCCAACTGGATACATCCGCTCTCCTTCATAGTTTTTACCACACTTTCATCGGTTAAGTCAACTCTTGACTGGGCGCCCCAATACATTTTTTCCTCCTTCATTAACCTGCAAATTTTCCTAACATGGTCATAATTGACGGTCAACGTGTCATCAGCAAACCATATTGCCTCCGCTTTATATTTATTTTTAAGCAGCTGGATTTCTTTTTTTATATTCTCAAAGCTCCGGTATCGTGTCTGGTGGCCAAATACCTTATTACAAGCGCAAAAAGTGCATCGATAAGGACACCCTCGCGAGGCCATGACAATAGCCGCGCGCACTGGCACTCCGCGTAAAACTTCATCGGTAATCTGCAAATGCCGTTCCATATCAATCTTATCATAAGCGGGAAGAGATAAATCACTAATGTCAATCAATTTTCTTGCCGGATTGACAATCACATTGCCGTAGTTATCTTTCCAAGCAATTCCTTTAATAGAAGACAAATTAGGACCTACCTTTTCCAGCTCCTTTATCAATTCGAGGGTGGTTTCTTCGCCTTCACCGATCACAGCCACGTCAAACCCGCCCATCAGCGCGTCTTTCGGAGAAGCGGTGACGTGCGGTCCGCCAATAATCGATATTGTTTTTATTCGGCTGCGAATTATTCTATTTATTTCAATAACGCCAGATATTTCCATAGTTGAGGATGTAAACCCGATAATTTTCGGATTAATCTCGACCACTTTTAAAATAATGTCTTCCGTGGATTGCTCCTTGCTTTTATAGATGTACTTTGATCCGCCGCCTAAAATTTTATCTTCAATAATAATATTATCATGGCCATGTTCCCGTAGATAACCGGAAATACACAACAAACCTAAAGAATAACGCGTCTCTTTCAAGCGATGCGGAGGTACAATTAGGGCGATATCTTTCTCTGAGTTTATAATCGGCATACTATAATATGAGTGAATAATATCTTAAACCGAATAAGTGTGTCAAACTTAGCAATTTAAAAATTTTACTATATCAATCAGATCCCTTCCGATTGCTTTTGGCGTTAAACGATTCAAATAAACTTGATAGGCGTTTTTGGCGATAGAATCTCTTAATTGACGATCATTTTTTAATTCCAATATTTTTGCCGCCAGATCTTCGCCGTCCGCCATCTTACAAAACAGACAGCTCTCCCTGTCTGTTAAAAATTCTCTCATCGCGGGAGTATCACCCGTGATAATCGGCTTTGCCATGGCCATTGCCTCCGTTATTTTAAAAGCGCCGCAACGAAACGCCTTTTCCGTTTCCCCAAACATCCCCAAACAAACATCCGCGTCCGTCATGCGCTCCATTAAATCATTATAAGGCATAAAATCTAAAAAATTAATATTTTTTAAACCTAACTCGCGACTTCTCTCAATCATCGGCTGGTAATCCTTAATCCGACCGATAATATTGAACCTGATATTTTCGTTTTTTAAAACATCAGCGGACTGAACAATATACTTTACGCCCTGAATAGGGATATAGGTGCCATGAAAATGAACCAAAAAATAATTACGCTGATTATTCTTCCCGCGAGGGTAGACGACCAAATCATCACAACTGACAAGAATTCTTCTAAACTTGCTCGGAGAAATCATAAAGGTTTTAGTAAAATATTTAATATGTTCATCGGCATCCAAAAGCACTATATCCGCCAGCCGGCACGACAACCAATCTAAAAACCAATACTTTAATGCTTTCAGACTAAATTTTGGAAACTTAGCGCGATCTAGAATAATAGAATCATACAATGAAATAAAGGCGTCAAAAATAATTTTTTTGCGATGAATTTTTGCCAATAGCCAAGCTAGCGGCATTATGGTATGGCCGGGAAAGCCGACAATCATTATTTGGTAATCATTTCTAATCGACCAATGATTTTTTATCAGTTGCCAATATTTTTTATTGCCCGATTCACGGGTGTTACACTCTATCAGCTCGACCCTATTCTCTTTTAATCCTTTAATAAAGGAATGGCTCCGGGTATAGCTCGATTTATAAATTCCGAAATAACAAACTTTCATAATTAAGTAAATTGATTTATTATTCTCACGACTAAATTATCCAGGTTATGGTTTTCAACCACTATTTTTCTCAATTTTTTTCTTATCATATCTTTCTCTTCTTTCGGCAGATTCATCAGCCATTTGATTCTATCGGCCAACACTTCTGGATTATCTTTTTCAACCATTAATTCTTTAGGCAGGATTGGTTTAAATGCCTCATTGGAGGTAAGCACCAAGCAACCGCATGCCATGGCTTCTAAAACCGCCTTATCAACGCTGCCGGTGCCGCTCATATTAATGAATAAATCCGCTTCTTGGTAGCGCGGGGGCATACCCGCGTTGGCCACCCAACCGACAAACTTAATTTGTCGGCCTAAATTCTTGGCTGCGACCATTTGTTTCAGGCTTTCAAAATATTGGCGCTGAAATTCAAGAATCACGTCGCCAATTATCGCCAGATGAATATTACTGTTATTTAAAATATCAACCGCTTTGATAATCGATTCATAATCTTTGGTTGGCGAAATTCGGCCGACAGAAATTATATTAAAATTATTTCCCGTTTTTAATCTTAAATCACTAATTTTAAATTGGTCAGCATCAATCCCGTGGCCGACAACTGAAACTTTTTTTGGAAACCACGGTTCGCGGAAACTCTCTGCGGAAGCGGTGATTATTTTATTGGCTAATAATTCCAAAAGTCGGCGACGCCAGTTAATCTGTTTGTGGGTGTACCAACTAACTGTTTTCTTTCTAAAAATTTTAGCCAGCGGTGCCGACAGAATAGTATATTCCGGATTCATATGGCAAAATAAACCGTCAACTTTCGGTAAAATTTTTATAAGCTCAAGCCAGAGCATAAAAACTTTTTTTAATCTGCTATTCGGCAAAAATTTAACTTGGATATTTTCCGGCAAATCGCTGTCATCGCCATTTTGCCAAGAAATAACACACAATTCATCAATATTCTCCCCGATTTTTTTCACCCAATTATAAGCAAAACCGGCTAAGGCATCGTTTTTGTCAACTTTTCTGGTAATCATTAGCAATTTCATGGTAATTTTTTTATTTAAATATTAACCAATCTTAACAGATCCCAAGGCAAAAATTGATTGCGGATAAGATAATTAATTAAAATATAAATCATTAAAATCAAGCCGATTAAATATCTATTTTTTATTTTTGATAAGCCATAACCGCTGATTAAAGCCAGAAGCGGCACAAAAATAAAAGCAATTCTTTGAGTTAAGGCCGGCCAGGCCAAAAAAGCGAGAGAAGCCGGCAAAATCGCCAATAAAATTTTAAATCTTTGATAATTAAAATTCTTGTATTCTTGATATAAACCAAAAACAAAAATCGGCCAGCCCACGGAAAAAAGCCAGCCCAAAACCTTAATCAGCAAAAAAATACTCCAATTAATCGCGGGCGTAGCCGGATTATTAATAATTTCTTTAAAATTATATCCATACCAATCTAAATAAGAAAAATTAAATTGCCAATAAATAAACAAATGGTAAACAACCGGAATAATTAAAAATAAAGCGGCGATTTTGATGACGGCTTTGACTTTCTGCCAGCTTCCAGCGGACTGATATAAAACTATAATAATTAGCGAGATTAATCCCAAAGCGCCGTATTCTTTAAATAAAACGCCTACGGAAGAAGCTAAAATAGACAAAAAATAAAACTTCTTGTTCTCCGGCCGGTAAAAATAACTGACCGCCAGCCAGCTTGCCAATAAAAAGAAAAACCAACCACCTAGATCGGTCCGGTAAGTAGTGCCATAATTATATAAACCATAATTGGCCAGAAAAAAAACCGTGCCGATAAAAGCCACCCTTTTATCCTGATAAACAATCCAGGCTAATCGATAAAAGACGAGGATAATTAAAAAATAAAAAACGATATTAACCGCCAACATCCCCTGATACTCGCCGCCGAATAACTTCCCCGCTAAAATAGAGCTTAACAGCATTAAGGGGGTGGTTAAAATTCTTACTTTCAAAAAAAATTCCGCGTTTTCTTGAGTGTCATAAGTTAACTGATTGGCGGGCTGACCTTGCATAAATTTCATGGCGTCAAAATAAGACGGCGCGTCGCCATTAAGCTGCAACGGGTAGCGGACAAAAAAGAAAGCGACTAGTAAACTAACCAAACTTAATAAAAAAATAATAAAAAACGGCGATTTTATGGCTTTCTTAAATTTTTCTAACGACATAAATTATTTTTTTAAATTATATTTAATAATAAACCAAATAGCGGCCAAACCATCTTGCCAATTAATTTTTTTGCCTTCTTGATAAGTTCTGCCATAATAAGAAACACCAACCTCATAAATCCTTAACCCGCTTTTTGAAATTAGAGCGGTAATTTCCGGTTCAATGCCAAAACGGTTGCTCTCAATCTTTCCCTTTATCAAATCTAAGGCCCGACGATTAAATACCTTATAACAAGTCTCTATATCCGTAAAAGTTAGATTCGTAAACATATTAGATAATAAAGTTATAAATCTGTTACCAACTAAATGCCAAAAATATAAAACTCGATGGGGTTTATTACTTATAAATCGAGAACCATAAACCACATCTGCTTTATTATCAATAATTGGGCCAATTAGTTCATGGTATTCTTCTGGATTATATTCTAAATCGGCATCTTGGATTAAAATAATATCACCGGTGGATTCTAAAAAGCCAATTTTGACGGCCGAGCCTTTGCCCTCATTTTTATCCTTAAAAATTATTTTATATTTGTCTTTGACAGAATGAAGAATCTCGGATGTACCGTCGTTTGATTTATCATCAACAACGATTATTTCTTTTTCCACCCCATGCAGATTAATTTTATCAATTAAAGACAATATTTCTTTGATAGTATTTTTTTCGTTATAGACCGGTATAACAATAGAGAGTTTCATAAATTATAATCTATTATTAATTATATCATCCCAAAATTTGATTATTTTTTCAGTATTATCGCCGTATTTTTCTTTCATCAATTCTCGGCCAGATTCTCCCATCTTCTTGATTTCCTCCGGATGCTCCAAAAGCCAAATAATTTTTTCCGCCAATTTTTCCGCGTCACCAATGGGCACTAAAAATCCATTTTCCCCGTCTTCGATAATTTCTCTCGCTCCCGTCGTTGCCGTGGAAACTACCGGCTTAGAGCAAGCATTGGCCTCCACCAAAACCTTGCCAAAACTTTCGGAAGTGGAAGACAAAACTACAAGACTGCATTGATAATACAAACTAATCATATCATCAGCCGACACCAAACCTCTTAATTCAACATCACTGAAACAGTTGGCGGCCATCGCTTCTTTAATTTTTTTATCCGCACCCGCTTGCCAAAAAATCGCCTCGGGAATCTTTTCTTTGACAATTTTAAAAGCTCTAATCAGTGTGCCATAATCTTTTACTTCGTCGTCTCTACCGACATGTAAAATTATTTTTATGTTTTCTTGTTTTTGTGTTTTTGCCCCGCCCCGTATCCAGTTTTGCTGTGATACTGGGGTGTTTTCGTGATATTTTTCCAAATCCACCGGCGTGGAAATCACTCTAACTAATTGTTTTTGTGTTTTTGTGATTTTGTGCGCTTGTCCCTCACTCATCACCCGGATCGCGTCCGCTCTTTTAACCACAAATTTGGAAATCGGCAAAAATAAATAATTCAGTTTATTCTCATGCAACCAACTTTTATTTCCCCAGAAATCGCCGTGAAAATGAACCAATAATTTGGCGTTAAATTTATTTTTAAGCATTAAACCAACCAAGCCGTCGATAAATGGCGTTTGAGTGACAATTAAATCGTAATTATTCTTCTTGAAAAGCTGTTTACCAATTCTAAGGGCATCAAAACAATATTTGATCTTATAATCAGAGTTAGTGGGATAAGCAGCTACTTTATCAGATATTTTATATTCGGTAAATCCTTTTTTAGAAAAAATAACTATATCCAGCCGATCACAAAATTCGCCGTATTTCTTATGACGCTCTATGACATCACCTAATTGCCCTCCTCCAAGCAATCCTTTGTCAATTGATATCATTAAAATTTTCATTTATTTTACGATAAAATTTTTAGCCAGCTTATATTCAATCGGAAAAGCAAAAAACTTTAATTTCCATCTAATCTGACAAACCAAGACAAATAAAAATTTCAACCATTTTTTTGATTTCACGCTGGAACCCATGGCACTACTAAAAGAATGAGCGCCGAACCGGACATAGGCCTCCATCGATTCCACAAAATCCTTGTCTTTGACCCAAGGAAAATTTTTGACCGTCAAATAATTGAGTTCGTTTTCAACCAAATGCGCCCACTCTTCAAGAAATCGGGGGGCTTGCCAACCAGCGTTCAAGCACTCTTCATAAAGCTCGGAACCGGGGTAGGGTCGAAAGGCCTGCGGACCAAGAATCTGGACTTGGTTGCCCAGCTTCACCAACTGGTCAATAACTCTTAAAGTCATCATCATGCTTTTTTTACTCTCACCCGGAAGTCCGATCATGAAAGAATATTGCGGGATGATACCGTGCTTAAGGCACGATTTCGCCGAACAAATAATTTGTTCAGGAGTAATGTCTTTCTTAATCTTACTTAGAATATGCGGACTGCCCGATTCAGCGCCGAAAGAAAGAAGATAGCAACCGGATTTTTTTAACTTGGCCATAAATTCGTCATCAATCATCCCCTCTTTGATATAATCAGCCCTTACCGTGGTCTCCCAAGGAATAATCAAATCTTCTCCAATCATGCCATCAATAATCACTTTGGCGCGGGAAATGTCCACGAAAAAATTTTCATCCCAAAATCTTAATTTCTTGTCTTTAAAATATTCTTTACTTTTTATAATTCGCAGATCTTCTATCACTTGCTCAACCGTTCTCGCCCGCCAGCGATTTTTCAAAATCGCGTTGATGCAAAAAGTGCAACGATGCGGACAACCGCGGGAAGTAAGCGAAGGAATAAGATATAATTTTTCCAAAATTTCTCCGGGCGCCAAATCCCAATTGAAAAGCGACATTTCTTTAGGTTCGTGAAGTTCGCGCGGCGGATTGGTAATTATCTCATTATTATATTTCCAGACAATACCGGCGATTTCAGCCAAATTTTTACCGCCGGCCAATTCGGCCATGGTTTTTTCGCCTTCGCCGACACACACAACATCAATTAATTCATTTTCAATGGTTTCTTTAGGGAAAAAAGTCGGATGTGAACCGCCCCAAACGATTTTACATATTTGATTAATTCCTTTGATTAAAAGGCTGATTGACAAGGCGTGGGCGATTTGAGTGGTCATTACCGAAATGCCGACCCACTCAACTTCCCTGGCTTTCTTTTTAATTAAATCCAAATAATCGTTCTGCCTAGCGCCATCGATAATTTCCACTTCCAAACCCAAGCTTTTCAGATAGCTAGCGATGCTTAACAATCCTACGGAAAGCGAACTGTCGTAATTTTCCTTGGCAATATTAAACGGTGGATTGATAAGTAAAACTTTGGCCATTTTATAATTCCCTCAATATTTTAACGGTTTGATTGATAACATTCTCCCAATTAAATTCTTTTAACTTTTCTTTGGCACCTGAAATTAGCGAGTGAGCCAAGGCCGAGTCGGTTAAAATTTTTGTCGCCGCGTTTGTTAATTCTTCGCTCTGATTATAATTAACCAACAGGCCGCTCTTGCCGTCATCAATCACTTCCGGATTGCCGCCGGCTCGCGTGGCGACTATCGGCGCGCCGG
>ERZ1292640.354-Hain-H43-02um-R1-354-length-36963-cov-6_pt1 | contig 36963 bp, 43 predicted proteins | sample MGYA00564404_ERZ1292640 | MGnify/ENA primary metagenome ERZ1292640 (study PRJEB36523, sample SAMEA6512636) | groundwater metagenome | collected 2019-01-08 | study: AquaDiva: Metagenomics assemblies of 32 groundwater samples | reverse complement strand
GTGTCGATCAATGATTTGGCGGAAACCAATTAATCGCTTGATTGGGAAATTGCATATGTGTATTCGGTTGAGGGGTTTAAGGAGGATGCGCCTGGCTTTATGATTTTTTTGAGCCTCCCAAAATCATCATAAGTGTATTGGGTCGATTGGCTGTTTTCATCAATAATTGTCGAAAGCGTTTTGAATGCCGGATCGTAAGTGTACCTTTTTGTTTGGGGCATCCCATTGATTGGGGGATGCGCCTCCGAAAGCAAGCTTCCGTCTGGATAATATGAGAAATAAGTGGTAATGCCCGCATCGCCTGGCTTTTTGCCAGCTGATGTAATGGAAAGGGGATTTGTAAGCTGGTCAAAATAGCCGTAAGTGGCAGAATCTATCCAGCGGCTTTCGTCCACGTAAAATACGGATGATTTGGAGGGAACTATCCGGTCGAGGAATGCACCTATGCAAGCCGAGTTTTCAGTTTTTGGGGGTTTGGCTGCGCAAGTGCCACTATAAGTGCAAGTTCTTGATACTAAGCCTCCACTGCAAGCGCTCCATGAAGAGCAGTCCCATGCATCCTGGCAGGGGCAAATGTCTATTGGGTCATCAAAGCAAGAGCTCCATCCGGTTGATTCATGGCTGCAAATGCTTATTCCGCCGCAAACCTGCCCTGCATAATTATTTGTGCAGCTTTGAGTCGATCCAGTTGGGCAGGGGATCCCATCCGGATTATCGACGCAAGCGCCCCATGCTGAACCATCCGAAAGGCAGGTTTGGGTTCCGGGGCTGCTTATTCCCGAAATAATGTTTGTGCATCCTTGGATTGAACCAGCAGTGCAAACGCAGGCAAGGTCGGCGCCAGAGCAATCCTGGTCTATCCCATCGCCGCAAATTTCAGAAACGCCTGCATTTATCCCGTTATTTGCATCATTACAATCCAAATGGTCAAAAGTGCAGGTATTGCCGTAAGCGGGAACGCCATATTGATCCCCATCACTGTCAAAACAAGTAAGGGGTAGGCACATTGACCTAGTAGGCGAATATTGGCCGGTATCCATATAGTAGCCAGTTGGGCAGCTGCAAAGGGAATTGCCTACAACCCCTAAGTCATGGTCACTTCCAATAACATAGCATCGATCCCCAGTTTGCTGTCCTGCCCGAGGATGCCCCGGAAGGAATGTTTCACAGGTGTTTTCAACCAATGGCTCCCCAAATCTACCTAGGCATATCCAAGGCGCAGATAATGTTTGGCATGTTCCGCCATGAAAACAAGTATATCCTGGAGCGCAACCAGAAATAGTGCAATCGTAGAGCATTCTTCCCGTGTATTCAATGTTTGATCCATATGCCTTGCAAACCCTACCTGTTACAACATTATTGATGTCCTTTTCAATAAAACCAATTGGCACAATTTGGTCAAAATTATTTACGCAATAACCAATGTCAGCATCGGCGTTTCCAGATATAAAAATAATGAATGTAAAAAATAGGAATAAGATGGACTTCAAAGTAATTGCATCAATGAATAATTGATTATTTGCGATTTTTGCCACGTATTTTCTTATGGTCATAAATTTTTCAACTTGCCAAAATCTTGTAGGTCGTTTTTGCCTTCCCTTTTGGGGATTCCACATAGGCTGGGAGGGTGAGCATGAATTTTTTCTTGACGGTATCGCGGAAATTTGCAATGTCCTTATTTGGGTTGTTCACATCATTTTGGAAGGCATAAATGGTGGAAGTCGTGCGCACAGCGCCAATGCAGGAATTTGCCGCATTCACTTTGCAAGTGGAGGCGGATGTTGGCAGGAACACATTCATATTTGTGACTGTTGGATATTCAGAGGCGAAATCAGAGTAAGTGTAACTAGTCGAAGTTGCCATGTATTTGGATGGGTCGGATGGGTCATAAACCCGGCTGATGCTTTTTGTTGGCAAATCCAGCTTCTTCCAAAAGAGCCTCTCCGTCAAGAAACCAGCTGGGCCGACAACGGATGGGCTTTGCTCGAAAACCTTTGTGTATGTGGGGGAACGGATGGTTTCATCCATCTTCACAAGGCCAGCAGTGGTTGTACCATCAGATGAGCCGCCATTGGCATAATATTTAGTCATTACTGGAAAGCCGATCAGCCCATCATATTCATCAGGAGGCAGCATGCCCACATATGTTTCGCCATGCGATGGGCATAGCGTGTTTGAAAAATCATTGTTGTTCTTGTAGCAAATAGAGCTAGCAGAGATTAGCTGCGATTGGTCATAATAATTTTCAATGCCCGATCCCTCGAAAAAATAGCTGATGACATGTCCCGCAGATCCGGGCAGCACTAATTTGGTTTTTCCATAGAATACAAATTCACCAATATCGCTGGAAAATGAGGGCAGATAACCATATCCTGCTGAAGCAAGCTTAATTTGCACATAATTTTGCGGGATTTTGCTAATGACCCCAACTCCGCCAGCTGCATCAGGGAGGGGCCCATCTGGGGTTAGGTATTCTTGCGAGTAAATGTAGGTCTTGTCATTTGCAACAGTAATGCTGGTGGATTTTAGTCGGATGCCGCCCATTTTATAAATGTGGTTTGTTGAATCCGAAAAAATGCCTCCCGGGCCATCCAAATCAAAATCCTGGTATAGCACATCGTTTTCAAAATCATAGGAGTAAGTTGTTCCTGTCGGATACCTTATCTGGTTTAGGCTCCAAACCTTGGCATCATCTGTTTTGGGGATGCCATTTGATTCGAAGGCAATATCGAGCCCATCGGGGTTTGTTGTGTAATACCCGAATATGTCCCTTTTATTGAATGGGCTTGCCCGGCTGCATGAGGGCCTGCCGTCAACAGTTGTTGGTCCGGCGAAATATTTGAATTCGTATGGGGGCAAAATTGCGGAATTATATCCGTAAGTGGTAATTTTAGTAAGCATAAGCCTTGACATGGGGGTGTTTAGGGGGTAACCCGTTATTCCGGCGGATAAACAGCTTACAGGGCTGTATTCTTCAGATGTTGTTGTGATGCCATTATCCGTATTGAACTCGAACGAAACGCTTTTGATTTTGGATCCGCCCGAAAATGCATTGTAGAGATCAACGGATTGATAGCGGTAATTTTGCTCCTCAATTGAATTGTCCCCCTCCGAATCGGATGCTGGGTTGATTTCATAGGGCCACATCTGGTAATCGTACTGTTTTTCCATGAATTGCAAATTGAATACTGCCCGAGCAGTTTTTGATTGGATGAAAAGCGGATAGGCGAATTCCTTGTGGAATATGGGCGAGGAGGGTCCTTCAAATTGGTAGTGCCGGACGTATTTGGAGTAGGTTAGGGCAATCCAGCTTCCAAGGTTAGTTGACTGTGAATTAAGGGGATCATAATCGATTGGCTCAACTCCCGGGGGGTTTTCCTGGTAATCGGATGAGAGGATTGCGGTAAGTTTCCATTCCATGTTGCCCTTGTAGCTGCCAAATGCTGGAGAGGAGGTTCGGAATTCATCGCCATTGTCGTATCTATCTGAAACGGTTTCCTTCAATGGATAGTTGTAAACATATTTGGTTCCATCAGAAAGGGTCAGCACAAAGCCGGTATAGTCGCAGGCATTGTCAAAGGAGCCACCCCCCTGCTTTGGAAGAAGGCAATTGAAATCAATGATCTCAAGCCTCATGGGGGAATTTGCCGATTCGGGCTGGAAGTTTGGGGCGCTAACCGTGCCATAATTGAAGAATTTCATTCCTCCGGTTGGAAAAGTGACATAGAATGCATCGGGGACTGGGTCGTATGCATTGAAGGTTGGGTCGATTTCGCTTATGTCGTGGAAATCAACAGCTGGCCCCATCTGGATGCGCCTAACCGAGCCGGTTTCCAAATTCCAGCCAATTCCAATTGGGCCGGGTGCATCATCAACCCGGATTCCGGTTTGGTAGTGTGCAACAATTGGGAATGAGAGTCCGCCGGTTGCCGGAACATCCATTAGAGGAATGCTAAAGGACATATCCCCGTTGAATGCGACATCCCCCCGCGAATAAGGCTGCATTGCAGCTGGAGAAGGGGGCGCAATGGCTGCAAAAGAAATTGAAATAGAAAATAATAGCATTAGCGCTGCTACGCGTATTGACGAACCTTGTCTAATCCACATTGTATTCTACCTGATTTTTTTTATTAATAAATATTGCTATTCCCCTAATTTGCAAGTCCGAAAGGATTTTGCCCCATATGTTTTTTTTAAAAAGGAGAATGGAAAAAAGCAGTTCTTGGCAAGCGGCAATATTATTAAGGTGCAAATGCCCTATCGTTGCGTGGTCGAATGGATATAGCGGCAAGAAAGGGGCACCTGAAATCCGCCATCGGCACGATGCTTTTGCTTGTTGCAGTTGCAGCGGCAGGAAAGGGATTTTCCCCAAGGCCAATTACGCCCGAAGTCGAGCGCAAAGTATCCCTTACGGGGATTCCCCAAAGGTATGGCTTTGAAATTGCTAGGCCAGCCCAGATTGATACGGTTTTAGGGCTTCCTAGGGAAAAGACAATTTTCTTCAAATGGACGAGGGTCCCTCCGCCTCAGGGAAGGCTTCCTCCAAGGAACCGCATAGATTCGATGTTCAAGGAAATACATGATTCAACTGGAATTGGCCTTATTCCAAGCAGGGAAGGGTGGGTTAAGCATCATTTCGAGGGCAGATTCAGGCTGGGCGGGAAAGAAGTACCGGTCAATGAATTCAGGCCATCAGTTCCTGTGAGCAGGCGCCAAAGCCCGGTAATGGAATGGATTGGAAGACGGAGGAAATGAACGTTTATTTCTGATTATCTAATTGGCAGATACTCGCTACTTATTTGCTTTTGCTTGGTTGCGCCATACGGGCACTAGATTTTGAAGCACAAAATCCCTCTGCGCGTTGGTTATTAGGCCCGCATTGTAATCCGATTTGACCTTGGGGATCAGGAGCTCATCAATTGCATTTAGCTCGAATCCAAACGCGTTCCTTTCGGAGGCAGTGCTGTCGATTTCGCCCATCGTTTTGAAGAAATCATAATTATGCTTAAGTTCGTGTGGATACAGGGCGTATGGAAAATAATGGCGGGCGAGCTGCTCTTGGTCCAGGTTCGGATCTACCGGGAAGAAATAGCTGAAGAATTCCGGCTTTACCCGGACCTTGTTTGCAACTAAAAATTGGGCATCGACCACATCATTTTGCTGGCTTAGGCTGTCAATAACCCCCCTAGCCTCATCGTATGTCGAATAAATGTTTGTCTCAGTAATAGCGGAACTTGAGCCTTTTGGCATGTAGGTTATCGTCATTGCCAGGGTAAAGATGGTCTGCCCGTTCTGGCCAAGGTTTCCGTAAATCAGGGAATCGCCAGAATTTGAATCGAGAAACTCAACATCCAGCCCGCCTACTCCCCTAATCTTCATGCCCTTTGATTCCACATAGGAAATAATCTCATTGGCCATCCCGATTGCATCTGCATTAGACGAATCATAAAAGTAGACGTTATTTTGGGCTGATTTTTGCTGCCTTCCAGAAGGGTCAATGTATTTCAGGGGATTGTTGCTCACATAGCTGTAGCGGTTGAATGTCTGGGGAATGGCGGCCTTTCCTGGAAGCGAATCGGCGGAAACGAACCTGCCGATTTGGGGATCGTAAAAGCGCGCGCCGAAGTAGGCAAGGCCGGTGCCCTCATCCATGGGTTTTCCGGTGAATTCCGCGGAGGCACCGGTGGAAGCGCCAAATGAATCATAAGCGGCGGATGTGCCGGCAATTGCCGTACCGGCGGAGTCCGTTTTCAGCACGGGGCTGCCAAGGTTGTCGCCATGGATGTATTTCAAATTGGAATTTTCCTTTTCAGCTATCTTTTTTGAGCCGGCAAAATAATTGGCGGTTTGGGATTTCGCAAAGGCGCCAAGGTCAATGGGAGTTGATTGGGTTAGCGGCATTGCGCCATCCGGCGGCCCATCGCGGATGCACCCTCCTTGCACGCAGGCATAGCCGGATACGCACAAGTTCCCATCATCAATAAGCTGGTTGCAATCATTGTCCAGCCCATCACAAACCTCCTGCGTGCAACTGGCCGTTTTTTGGGGGGAAGGATCTGAAAAAGATGCTATCGGAGATGGTGAAAATGATGCTTCTGGAGTTGGTGAATTCCAGATTGGCTTGTTTGCCTCAAGGCCGGGGAAAAGCGCGCCCGCCGGAATAGCCATTAGCAAAGCTAGCGCAAACACTCCAAGGATAAACGATGCCATTCTTTTTTTCCCCATTTTGCCCCGAAAAACCTATTTGCATGGAAAAAAATATTAATGGGGCATATTGCGCCGCTTAATCGACAATCATCTAACATGAATATCCATCACCCGGCTTTTTCCTTTTCGATGGGTGTTTGCTTCCATTTCTTCCTTTTGCCATGTTTCCATGTAAGCTCGAATTGCTTGCGGTAGGAATCGGAAAGTTCCGTGCTGCGGATTTTTATTGCAACATTTGGGTCCGCCCAAAGGATGATCGTCACCAAATCCCAATCGATGTAAATCATTGTGGGATTGAAGAATTGTTCGGGAATGAACCTATACTGGGAGGTTTTCCCCCCCGAGAATACCTTTTCATTTTCATAGGTTATCATGCGCTCCCTGATTTTGTTTTTTTCAAGCTGCTTTATGAACCACCTAGAAAAGCTGGGCTCGTTTTTTATCCAAAGCTCCTCATCTATCCCAAGGCCCAAATGCTCAATATTGGGATTTTCCTTGAGGATGCGAAGGATGTCCAGGTGCGCTTTGCGGACCGCATTCTTTCCCTTGTAAACCTCAACAAATGCCCCCTGGCTTGCCTGCGCCATTTGCTTGTGAAGCTCGGGAAGGGCGCTTTCAACCTCGTCCATTTTCCCTTTGAGGTAATCGCGCAATGTGTCGGGGTTTGCTGCCTTGAACTGTTTTTTCCCATCTATGATGATGTTGGAAGCAAGGCCCCTTGCCATGAGCTTGTTCAGGTTGTCATAAACGTATGGGCGGTACATTCCCGCTTTCTTTGCAATTTCGCTGGCACGAAGGGGGCCGTTTCGAAGAAGGCATAAATAGACATCCGCTTCGGCATCGCTTAGGCCCAATTTTTTCAGGGTTTCCTTGACCATAAATTACCAGCTAAATTTCAGGCTATCAAATTAAAAACGAACGGAGGATTTGACCATCCAAAAACCGTTTAATCATTTCCCCTTTTTTTGAAGTTGAATTTTTTCCCCCAATCAATAAGTTTGTTGTCGCAAATAAAACGACAAGGCAATATATTAAAGTTTTGCCTGAAGCATGCGGTGGTGGGGATGAATGAGATAGGCGTCATGCTGGCAAGCGTTGCGGTGACATTCGCGTTTTCCTTGTTCCTGTTCAAGACCTACCGCGCCCTTCATTCGAGTGCAAATACGGAGGAGGCTTAAAGGGTTTTGAAAACCCGCCTAATGGGAAGGCGGGCTTTTCTTTTTTTTAATAAATGCAGGTAATTTGATTTCTGCCCTGAAAATTAGTAAAATCGATCCCCATCATCCAAGCCTATCCGTAAAGCCATTAAAATTCGAAATTGAAAAAACAGATTTCAAAGCATCCGTCCAATAAGCTCGCAAATCTTTTCCTTCCGGTTGCCAAGCGCGCCCTTGGGATAGGGAAGCTTGATTGAGCCCTTGAAGCCCTTCCTTGGGGGGCTTAGGCGGAAAAGCGGCTTGATTGAAGGCACATCCTTAAGTTTTGCTGAGCCATCCACAAGCGCTTTTGAAAAATCATCAATCGATTTGAATTTAGAGCTTTTTGAAAGTTCGGAATCAGTTAGTTTTTTGCCTCCTTCCATCCCTCCACGCGCCGCAAGAAGGCTGGAAACCAATTTTTCGTCAACTTCCCCCCAGGTGATGAAGTCCCTGCATTGGATCAGGAAGCCGTGAAGTTGCGGCGTATCCTGCATGAGGATGCAGCTGTGCTTTCGCCCAAGATGCATCTGTTTTAGGGAATCTTCCGTCCTGCTCCTTGTTTCCATGCTTCCACGGATCCGGATGATTGCAATAAGTTTTGACATTTGGTTCACCATGTAAATAATATATATTCATATCGGATTTTAAGGTGTGGCTGGCTCACTGGATGGTTTTTCAATATTTTCGGCTCCTTCGATTTTTGCCGCCCCTTGCGCATTTGCCTCCCCGCCCTCTTTTAATGCAATTTCCTCCCCTGATTTGGGCTCCTCCTTTATTTCCACTTCAATTTTTGCTATTTCCTCGACGAAATATTTGCCCTGCTTTAGCATGTTGGCAGAATTTAGCGCCTTTAGCGTTGCCAAAACCGCATTAAGGATGTTCCTTGTCCTTCCCCTTGAAAATGTCCAGCAATCGCTCACTCCGGCAAGCTCCAAAACCTTCTTGGTGTTTTCGCCGGCCACAAGGCCAATTCCCCTAGGCGCCGGCTCAATTGTAACCTGCGTGGATGAGCTTTTTCCGCTGACTTTTTGCCTAAGCGAATGCGCAGAGCCGCAGCCGCACTCCCATGAGCCGCATCCTAGGCGTACACGAATTATGTTTTTCTTGGCTTCAACAATGGCTTCTGCAATTGCATCGCGGACCTCCGCCGCCTTCCCTACCCCAACTGCGATGTAGCCCCTTTGGTTCCCCAAAATGACAACCGCGCGCATCTGCTGCTTCCTTCCGTATGCGGTCATGCGCTGGGTGCTCTTGATTTGCAAAACCTCATCCTTTAGGTCGGGCAATAGGGCGTCCACTATCTCGGTTTCCAAAATCCGCTTGCCGCTTGCAAGGATCTCATCGATGTTTGTGATCTCCTTTGCGGCAACCTTCCTGCCAATTTCGGTCCTTGGAATCCAATTCCTCTCCTCCCTATCCCTATCTCGTCCCATCAACATCATCCTCTACTTGACTTTCATGATTTTGCCCTTGCATTCGTCGAATTTCAATGCGCCATCCCCTTCAAGGTGCCTGCCGGCAAGGCGATTCTCATCGGGCAATATGGAATCGGAAAATGGTATCTTGATGCCGCAATCGGATGCCCCCTTAAGCGCTGCGAACAACAGCCCGCCCTTGGTTGCATCGTGCCTGCCAATATCCAAAACAGCCTGCGTAACTCCCTTTCCTTTTGCCAGCATTCCGCAGTAAAGCCCGGTTAAGTATGCCGAAGGGGTGTTGCATTTGCCGGGGTAGCCCAGCTTAAGAAGTGATTTGGAAGTGATGGATGCAATGATCCTATCGCCCAACAAATCAAAATTTGCGAACGCCACGTAAACGTACTTGTTGGTTTTGCGAACAATCATCCGAACCTTTCCGGATTTGAGGTGAGATAGGCGCTTTTGATAGTCGGTCCTGCCCTCCCTCCTTCTCCTGAAATGGACCTGGAATATTGCGCCAGTTGCCTTGGTCATTTAACGAATCACTTTTATAACGAATTATTTTTTTTTATTCAGGGCTTGTTTTTTTATCCGTGCTTGTTTTCATGACATAATCCAACAATTGCTTCCTGCCCCGGAACGCATTGCCGGAAACCATCCTGTAAATTATCCGGTAATCCGCGGATTCAAGCCGGAAAGAATTGTTCTTAAGGGTTTTCCTAAGGGCCCTAACCTTGCGCATCCATAGCTGCTTCCTTGAAACGCCAGCATACCTTGCGCCCTTGGTCTTGCCCTCCCCCCTGCCCCTTCCCGCCTGTTTCCTGCTTTGGGTGATGCGCGCCTTGCCCCTTGAAATTCCCCTCTTTGGAAGCTCGATAACTATCTTTTCCTTGATTAGACCCCTAACATCCTCGCGTGTGAGCGCCTCTGATGCGCGCTTTGCATCAAGTATCCTTATGCGGCTTGTGCCTGCTTTTAGGAGCTTTCCTGCAATCCTTCGAACGGTTTGTACTGACATAATAATTTCGCCAACTTTTCCTAGTTTAAGACAATAAATTTCATCTCCGCAGCCTTCCTGCGTATCTTTTCCTTGTTATGCTTGGAAATGGTAGCTGAAAGCCGGATCACATAATTTTTAAGCACCGCCTTGTTCTTCTCAAAGTCAGGAAGCCCCCGGATCATGAATTCCTTCTTCCCAAGCGGATGCAATCCCCGAACCAATGCATCGCCGCGGTAGCCCTTGTTCACAACTGCTCCAGCCCACTTCAATTTCTGCCGCTGCTTATTGTCTATTCCGCGGGGTTTCCTCCATGTATCCTTCACACGCTTGTCAATCGAGCGGTTTGGCCTTTGGAATTTCGGGTGCTTAACCATTTTTATCACGAATATTTTTATTTTACCTGATAGATCCCATCCTGGAAAACACGCCTATCCTTCCCCGTTATTTTCACTGACTGGATTATGTTGGCAGCTGTTTGGCCAACGGCATCCTTGCTTGCGCCCTTGACCACTATATCCTGCCCGGAAACGCTAACCTGCACCTTGCCCACGATATCGGCCTGGCGCGGAAGTTTTTCCCCAAGGAAGTTCTTTATTGTTACCCGTGCGCCCTTAACCTCGATGCTGATTGGGAAGTGGGCGTACACGACCTGAAGATTTTTTATGTATGGCGCCAAATCGCCCTTGAACACATTGCCAAGGTGCTTTGCCATGCTGTTGATCACCGCATGGGTTTCGCGCCGCAGTTTCTTGATCGGGGTGATCTTGACAAGATCGCCGGCAACCTCGACTTTTACCTTCCTGGAATTGAATGGGAATTTATGGGATTCACCCGACATGGTTGCAACTACCAAATTTCCTTCGACTTTGATGTCGCAGCCTGCCGGAACCTTGATTTCCATATTACCACTAATAAACAAAGGCAATGAGCCTTCCGCCAATTTTCCTATCCTTCGCATCCTTATGCGTCATGATACCGCTCGATGTGCTTATTATGATTGTTCCAATGCCCTTTGCAGGAAGGTACCTGCTCTCCCACTTGTCCCAATCCGGGGACTTGACGGAAAACCGCGGCTTGATTGCCTTGCACTTGTTGATTTTCCCGGAAAGCTTGACGTTGATCATTACGCCGGCGGAATCCTCCAATGACTCATACTTTTCAACATACCCCTCGATTTGGAAAATCTCAAGGATGCGCATGAGTATTTTCGAGGGCCTCCTAAGGAGGGCGGTATCCCTGCCCTTTGTTTCCGAAACGGAAATTGTATTCAAGGCATCTGCCAAAGTGTCAACCATCAAATTTCACCCAAACTTCCTAAAGCCCAGTTCCTCCGCACGCTCACGGAAGCATTTCCTGCAAATGTACAGGCCGTATTTTTGTATTAATCCGCGCACGTTGCCGCAAATTTTGCACTTGCGTGTGCCGCGGTGCTTGAATTTCAGGTCAATGTTTTGCTTTGCCATCAAATTCACCAATTTACTTGACCAACCCAAGGGGGCACACATTTCCCCCTTAGTTTGGTCGGATGCCCAAACCCCCTTTAAGCACGAATGCCAAAGGGCTTATTCCTCAACCGGGAGCTCGATTTTTACCTTGTAGGCGCTTTCCATGAACACCTTTGCCTCCTCCCTTCCAACCCGCTGTTTTTTTGAAAGCTTTCGGCTTGCGATTTTTCGGACAGTTATGCGCTTCCCTGGCTTTGAAAGCGTGATGCAGACATCAAATCCCATCATCCCGATCTTGGGGTCGTATTTCATCCCCGGGAAATCGATGTATTCCTTGACGCCAAATGCGACGTTGCCAAACTTGTCGAAACTTGATTCCGCAAGCGCATTATCCCGCACATCAAGTGCTTTTACCAGGACCTCCTTTGCGGATTTGCCCCTAAGCGTGACCTTGCATCCGATATTATCCCCCTTCCTGATCTTGAAGGTGGGGTTTCGGTCCTTGGATTGCGTCATCACGGCTTTTCCTCCGCTTATGCGCTCAAGAAGCACCTTTGCGTTCTCAAGGCGCTCTCCTGGCGCGCCAATTCCTATGTTTAGCGTGAGCTTATCCAGCCGCACGCTTTGCATTACGTTTGCCATGATTTTTTTGCACTTATTAATATTTTTTTCGAATTGGAATGGGGCTTGTGAATCCCCTCTTACCAATTCCATTCCATAATCAATGTTTCAAATTTTTCTAACCCAAGTGGAACTCCTTGACACCTATAGGGGAACATATTTCCCCTACTCGTGTCGCCTCTACCCCATTATTTCAATTCATATTCTAACCCAAGTGGAACTCCTTGCTAACTGCAAAAAGATAATCCTTCCTTGTGATTAGCTCCTCTCCTCCGACCTTGAGCTTTGCATCCGAGGGCTGCCCGCCGGGCTGCTCAATGATTTGCTCGAGAGTGCCAAGCGTTCCGGAATGCTTGCCGCGGTAAATGTAGCAATTTGATCCCTTTTCGAGCTTAAGGAAGGCATCAACCTTGTATCCCGGGATGGTGATTCTAACCGTATCTCCGGTCTTGAACCTATCCTCCTCCTTTTCGATTATAATGTTCTTCCCATCGTGCAAATTGAGCTGCACTTTCCCGCCCGTAATGGGCGTTTTGTCAACGATGCGGCATGATTTTAGCTTGGCATCGTTCTCATCAATCGGAATTACGCGAAGCTTGCCCTTGATTGTAAAAATCTGGTAGAATTTCCTTATTTTGGGGAATGAAACAATATCCATTAGGCCAACTGCAAAATCGGGCTCCCGCCTGATTTTACCATCAACCAAAACTTCCCTGGATGTAAGCAGCCTTTTTGCCTCCTTGAGATTGCCAACGATTTTCAAAAGATCGCGCATGAGCACAAGCAGCGGTATTGATTCGTCCTTCTTGTGCGCCCCCGCCTGTGATTTGATAAGCCAAAGATCCCCCTTTGCGGGGATTGGGAGCATGGGGCTTCTTGCAAGCCTTTTCAAATGCCGGTTGTGTCCTTTCAATGCCATGAATTTTCACCAAATGATGGTCATAATTTTTTTAACTTGAATTATTGCGTGGCTGATGCCGCGGTTGATTTTTCCGGGGCGCCAATTGCGGAGGTTATAGGCGCATTTTGCTTATTTGGGTTTTGCGCGCTTGCCGCCACTATTGGCTTTTGGGAAGTTGCTGGTGCAGGCTTTATTTGGGATGGGGCCCTTGCAATTGATGTTTTCTGCCTCATTTCCTTCCTGCGCGGCTGCGCCCATTCAATCAGGATGCAGTTGGATGGCTGCATCGGGAAAAATTTTTCCTTGCCGCCCTGCTTTTTTTGTATGATGCCTTCAATGAATATTCTGGCATTCTTTGTATCGACTTCAATGATTCTGCCCTCCTTTTTTTTGTGCTCGCCGGTAATGATCTTTACCTTGTCCCCCTTCTTGGCAAGAAGGGCGCGCTTTTTGTATGTTTTTCGCAATTCCTTGCTCAGATGGATGCGAAGTAGCCGCTTAACCAAATGGACCTTCCTGGCGTAAAGCGCCTTCCTTTTCTTCCTTGGCTGGAATGTCAGTGATTTTTCGAATTTCATGCTATATCAACTTAAACTACCGATGCTGCGATTGCAACAACCTTTGGGAATCTCTCGGAAATTTCCCTTGCAACAGCGCCCTTGATTTCCGTGCCCCTTGGAAGGTTTTGATCGTCAATTAATACGCACGCATTGTCCTCAAAGCGAACGCGCTCCTTTCCGCGCCTAAATTCCCTTTTTTGGCGCACAATCAATGCAAGCTCTTTTTTCTTGATCATGTCGGGCTTTCCCTTCTTTACTGCAACACGGATAACGCTTCCAACTCCGCCGGATGGATACCTGCGAAGCCTTGCCTTAATCCCGATGATGCTGATGATCTCGACAATTTTGGCGCCGGAATTATCATCAACGATAAGCCTGCTTCCCCTTGTGAGGGCTTTTGTGATCCTTGCGGGTACTCCTAGCATAAAATATCAATCCTTCATCGTAGCTGCCATTATTATAAAAATAATTCCAATCACGAGGGCAACAATCCGCATAAAAAATTCAGGTTGCGCCGAACTAAGAAAAATCATCAATATTCCAATCCCTCCATAAAATTCTTTTTTTGTAACTAACTTTTCATCTTTCATAATAATTCAGCTTAATCGATAATTACGAATGTTTTTGTCTTGGAAAGCTTCCTGCATTCCATGAACCTGACGATGTCCCCATCCTTGGGCGAATAGCAATCAGGGATGTGTACGTGAAGCTTGCTTTTGCGCTTTTCGAACCGTTCATATTTTGAAACCTTGCGGAGGAACTGCAATTCAACAACGGCAGTCCTCTTAGCCTTCACACTGACGACTTTCCCTTCGAAAATCCGGCCACGCGTTTTTAGGGACCCATGCCTTGGGCAGCGGACATCCCCGCAGCCATCCCTTGGCTTTTGGGGTGCATATATTTCCTCATTCTTTTTAGTCGATTTTGCATGCGCTTTTGGGGCCTCCTTCTTTTTTGGAGTTGCGATTTCAGCGGTTGGTTCTTTAGCCATGAATCATCACAGTTTCAATTCTTTTGATAGCTTCTTGGTGCGGTCCTGCGGCCGAAAAGCGATAATATCGCCCTTAACGGCAAGGCGCATTCCTGGAAAATAAAAGGTGGTGCCCTTTTTGGGGATCCTTTTCCTTCCATTAGAAGTTGCGAGCAAAAACGTGTTCTTGCTCTCGTCCAAAACCTTCCCAACGATACCGGATAGGCCTTTGCCGCTTGCTTTCAAAACCTGCAATTGTTCGCCGATCAATTCATCCAGCAGGAAAGAATATTCCCTGCCCATTTTGTTTCGCATAAGCGCAACTTGGATGGAAATTAATAGCGATCTGTGCAAATCTTGAGGGCTTTTAGCCTCATCTATGGACCGAATGGTTCAAAGCGAATCAGACGCCTTTCATTTATTACGAAGTTCATTTATAAAGGTTTCTTTGGGACGCTGTTTGCACGAATAATGAACCCGCATTTAACAATCCTCGCCCTCCCGTTTGATTAGGGAAATAATCCAATATAATGCCTTTTTCTGCAATTGGAATTTACTTGCGCAATAAAACCTCATCTTAAAAAAGGTTGGGGATGAAATTATGCGGAGGGGATGGAAATGGCAGTTAGCAAATTGATTATCGCAGGCCTTGTTGCAGTGATTTTAATAGGCGGGGTATTGCTTTTCGCCTCGGCAGCGCCGGGACAGTATGATTCCTTTGCACAGTGCCTGACGAAAAACAATGCGGTTATGTATGGCGCGTATTGGTGCTCGCATTGCGCAAACCAAAAGAAGGATTTTGGGAATTCTTTTAAATATGTGAATTATGTGGAGTGCGATGCGGGGGGGGTAAATGCGAAGGTTGCGCTTTGCAGGGAAAGAGGAATCACGAGCTACCCGACGTGGGAAATTGGGGGAAAAATGTACACCGGGGAACAGAATCTTGCCACATTAAGCGCCCTGACAAGCTGCCCGCTTACATCAAGCACTGCGAAATGAATTTATTTTTAACCTGATTTTTTTTATTTTGAATTTTTGGAAGCACAGCTAATCCTTTTTAAAAAACCAAAAATACGTATTATTTGCGGTATTTTTTGCCATACTTCGCTTTGTGCTCGACACCTCCAGGGGGATACTCCCCCTACTCGTGTCGCCTCTACCCCTTTAATTAGACTTTGCGGTATTTTTTGCCATACTTCGCTTTGTGCTCCGGCTTTACCCTCTTTAATTCCTCTTCAGGCAGCGATGCTACTAATTCCCAGCAAAGCTCGAGTGATTGCCCGATTGTCCGGTTCTCGTATTTTCCCTGCGTCACAAACCTTTGCTCGAATGCGTCGGCAAAGCGCAGGAATTTGCGGTCGCGCTCGGTTAATGCTTCCTCTCCCACAACCGCCACTAGGTTTCGAAGATCCCTTCCTTCCGCGTAGCTGGCATAAACCTGTGATGAGATTCCGGAGTGGTCCTCGCGCGTTTTTCCCTCGCCAAGTCCCGAATTCATGAGCCGGCTAAGTGAAGGGAGCACATCCACGCTTGGATAAATTCCCTTGCGGTAAATATCCCTGGAGAGCACTATTTGGCCTTCCGTAATGTAGCCTGTAAGGTCAGGAATTGGATGCGTGATATCATCATCCGGCATGGAGAGGATTGGAAGCTGGGTGATGGAGCCTTTTTTGCCCTTGATCCTTCCCGCACGCTCGTAAATGGAGGAAAGATCTGTGTACATGTAGCCGGGATAGCCCCTCCTTCCTGGCACTTCCTGCCTTGCAGCGGATAATTCCCTTAAGGTGTCGCAATACATGGTCATGTCGGTAAGAATAACAAGCACTTGGTAGTCTTTTTCAAATGCGAGGTATTCGGCAGTGGTTAAGGCAAGCCTTGGAGTCAAGAGCCTTTCAACTGAAGGGTCGTTTGCCAAATTCAAAAACAAAATGGCCTTTTCAAGCGCGCCGGTTTTTTCGAAATCCTGGATAAAAAAGTTCGCTTCGGAGTGGGTTATTCCCATGGCGGCAAAAATAACGGTAAAATCCTCCTTTTCCCCAAGCACGGTTGCCTGCCTTGCGATCTGCACTGCAAGTTCATTATGCGGAAGACCGGCTCCCGAAAATATCGGAAGCTTTTGCCCCCTAACAAGGGTATTTGTCACATCAATTGTCGAAATGCCGGTTTGGATGAACTGGTTGGGTTCGGCCCTAGCATAGGGGTTGATTGCATTGCCGGTGATATCGCGCTTTTCCTTTGAAATTATTGGCGCCCCCTTGTCAATTGGCTCCCCCGAACCGTTGAAAACGCGCCCAAACATCTCATCGGAAACGGGAAAACGAAGCACATCGCCGGAAAAGCGGATCCTTGTTTCCTTTGTGTCAAGCCCCTGGGTGGTCCCAAAAATCTGGATTGCCGCAAGGCCCTTGGAGGTTTCGAGAACCTGCCCCTTGCGCTTATCGCCATTGGGAAGGATGACTTCGATAAGTTCGCCGTAGGCTGCGTTTTCGACCCCCTCGACGAACATGATTGGCCCGAAAATTTCCTTGACTGTCTGGTATTCCTTTATCATTTTATCAACTTGTTTTTGCAATGTTTTTTCAATTGCCAAATTTCCGAAATAAAATTTTTCCATATTGTCCAAAATAATATTTTTTCCTACAAATCTTAAAAATATCACTTCATAAACGCCGTATCAAGGCTTTTCATGATTTCGCTTATGCTCTTTTGGGCTTCCTCCTCCTTTTGCCGTTTTATGAGTGAGATTGCCTGCTTTTCCTTGACATTTGCGATCCTATCGTAGGGCACATCCGAATTGAGGGCGATTAACGCCTTGTCGTAGAAATGCAAAATCACCTTAAGCATCCCATATTGCTTTTTGAGCGACGAATATACGTCGATTTCATCGTAGGAGTTCTGCTGCAGGAAATCCTCGCGGATCATTTTGGTGACCTCGAGGACAAGGCGTTCGCGGTCGGGCAGGGCATCTGAACCAATCAATTGGACAATTGCCTGCAATTCGGCCTCCTTTTGAAGGAGCTGCATGGCTTTGTTCCTTAGCTCGTAGAAATCAGATGCAACTTTTTCACCATACCACGATCGAAGATCCTCCATGTAAAGCGAGTAGCTCTTAAGCCAGTTGATTGCGGGGTAGTGCCTCCTCCTAGAAAGGTTGGCATCAAGCGCCCAGAAAACTTTTGTTACACGAAGGGTCCCTTGCGAAACAGGTTCGGATAGATCGCCGCCTGGTGGGGAAACAGCGCCAACTAGCGAAACCGATCCAAGCCGTTCCTTGCTTCCAATGGTCCGAACCCTTCCTGCGCGCTCGTAAAATTCGGCGAGCCTCTTTGCAAGGTATGCAGGATAGCCTTCCTCTCCGGGCATTTCCTCCATCCTGCCTGAAATCTCACGCATGGCCTCGGCCCATCTGGACGTGCTGTCCGCCATCATGGCAACATCATAGCCCATATCGCGGTAATATTCAGCAAGCGTGATTCCGGTGTAAATTGAAGCCTCCCTGGCGGCAACTGGCATGTTTGAAGTGTTGGCAACCAGCACAGTGCGGTTCATGAGGGGCTTTTTCGTCTTGGGATCCATTAGCTTTGGGAATTCGTTCAAAACATCGGTCATTTCGTTTCCACGTTCGCCGCAGCCAACGTATATGATGATATCCGCATCTGCGTATTTTGCCAGATCCTGCTGGTTGACCGTATTATGCAAAAGCATTGGCGCATTGCCTCCCACCCAATTCTCTATGCCTGGAACGGACACATCGAAAACCTCATGCGGGCCTACAATTTCTTCAATTGAAACTATTTCATCGCAGAAAATGTGCTCCAATGCATCCGAAAATGCAGCGAAATGGCTAAGTTGCAGCTGGACGCCAGAATTGGAAGCGTTTTGCGAGGATACTGCCAAGAATTTTTTGAAAATTGAAACACTCATGCGCTCCTCGTTTCCTACATAGTTTGAAATTTCCACTCCCGCTTTCCTGAACTTCGAGTATGGCCTACCAGCGGCAGAATATATTTGATCAATTACTGCTGGCAAAACGGGCACGATATCGGTAGATGTGTATGTGCTCTTTTGGGCGCGGATATACTCCTTCACGCGATCAATTTTTCCATTAGTTTGCACTGAAGTGGAAGTCAGTTTCTTGAAATTTTCAACGCCCCTAACAAATGTCCGATAATAAGGAATGCCGTCAATACTCCTCTTAGATAGAGAGTGAAGGACGCCAAGGCGTGAGAGCAAATACGAAAGCCCGGTTTGCATCTTGACGCTTGCAGTTGTTATCTCTATTTGGCCATCGTAGAAGCTGCCATCACCAAAAATATATGCGAATAGGAAACTTCGGATGCACTCCTCGTCTGCTCCAAACAGCACCGAAGGTACCATTTTTCCTTTTGCGGTACGTAGGCTGCCAACGAAAAATTTAACATACTCAGCCAGCGCTTTGCTTGAAATGAGGACGTTGGGGGTTTTGCCATTTTGCCTTTCGATCTTTGATTCTAAACTAAAGAGCTGCTTTGCTAGCGAAGAAAACCTTTCGAGCAATGCCTCATCCAAATTCGTGAAAACTAGGGTTACAGGGCCGCGTAAATACCCTTCCGCAGCAAATAGTGCCAGGAATTCTGCTAGTTCAGGTGTGAGCTTATCTGGCAATATTGCCGAATTTCCACTTCTATCGCCCCTTATTTTTTGTATCCTGGGCAATGGTTGTGAGTAAAATTCGCAAATTCTTTTGATTTGAGAAAGCTTAGGCAATGTTTCCATGTAAAGCAGCCGCTTGAACTCCCCAAAACCCATTCCTAGCTCTTTTGCCGCATTTACCCTTCCAATTGCATTGGACCTGTTTCGTAGCATCTTTTTGATCTCCAATGCGATATGTTCGTCTTCACACCTCAAGTTTCCCAGGGTAAACAAGTCTATTTTTACTTCCTTCAAAGGCGGCAATTGCCTTACACCTGCAAGGAAATCGCCTTTTCTCAAATTTCTTGATTCGGTTTCCACGGTTTGCAACTCCGGAGTTACACGGAAGAGCTTGTGGATAGGCGTAACTTCAACTTCCCGTCCGGACCTTGTCTTGATTCTTAAAAGCGAATCCGAATAACCCTTATAGAATAATTTTGAGGATGTTTCAACTATTTGGCCATTGTAATATGAAACTAAATTGATGGGTTCTTTTAGCTCTATTGTCTCTTCGAACACGGTTCTTTTAATTATACCTTCCAGCTTGCTTTTCTCATATAGTTCCCTCATGGAGAGGATTCCCTTTCCGGGCAACAAAATCGGAGTGTCGCCGGAAACACATTTTCCACTCCCGAAGGGGCCCGGAATTGCGGCAGTCCCTCCTTTTGTGATCGGGAAAAATGTGTCGATAATCCTCTTGCCGGTGATTAGGGGCAAATTAAGGGGGAGTTTTTCTCCATATGGGCGCGGGATCCTAACTGGCCAGCGCTGCGTCATGGTGATTTCCTTGCCAGAAATTTCAGCAATTGTTTCGGTTACGTTGAAACTGCCAGATGAGATCGATCCGATTTTGCCCTCAATGCCATTTGGGACAAGTATCTTGTGGACGAAATCAAGCTCCTGGACGGCCCCTAGGATATCGCCAGCTTTAACGGAATCGCCCTTTTTGGCGGTTGCATCAAATTTCCATTTCTTCTTGCGGTCAAGTGCCGGAACGGATATTCCCCTGGCGATGAAATCGCCGCTCTTTTCCCTAATTGCCTCGAGTGGGCGCTGGATTCCATCAAAAATGCTTGAAAGCAGGCCTGGCCCTAGTTCCAAAGAGAGGGGCGCATATGTGCGCACAACCTTTTCGCCGGGGCGCAAGCCGGATGTTTCCTCATAAACCTGGATGGATGCGCGGTCGTACCGAAGGGCAATGATTTCACCCATGAGTTCGGCATCTCCAACCTTGACGATCTCATTGATTTGCGCTCCGGACATGCCAGTTGCCTGGACAACTGGGCCGGAGATTTTCGAGAGGACGCCATCATTTGTTGCCATAACTAAACCTTTTTTCTTGTTTAAAACCCAAATTTGGAAATCGAACTAGCCTTTAGGGCATTTGGTACGCATCAGGAGCGAGTTATTTAAAGGAAAAAAGGTTTTTATATATATTGGAGAAGCATTTAGTGATTACAAATGGAAACCGATGAGGAGCGGATTCAAGGAATCGAAAGGAAAAATACGGCCTTGGGTGAAATTGCAAGAAGGCAATCAAACCTTCATAGGCTTGTAGCACAAGCATGGGAACGGCTTAAAAGCGGGCCAAATGGAGGTGAATTGAGTCTTGGCGGGTACAGGCTCGTAAAAAGAAGAAACATCATCATAGCACTGCCATCTGAGTTTTCGGAAGGCCAACATCCGGTTGTCGTCTATCCAAATCCCAAACATTTCGATGTTTACGCTGCCTCGCGTACCCGAAGCCCAAAATCCGTATATTGGGGGGACATCAACCCCAAAGCCGTCGGAACGATATTTGCATTTCGCTATCCCCCGCCCGAGATTCCCTACAGCTCCAAGCATGGGGATCTCAAATTATTTATCAGTGACATACAAGCGCATTCGAAGACCAACGGCGAAAACCCATTACCCAGAAAACGAGCTAGGGAGCATCAAGGATGGGATGTTGCAGGATTGCAGGAAATATTTAAAGCCGCCCTCCGGCAGGGCCTGTTTCCCCTAAAAATATTGGGGGATACATTCGAAGAGCATCCAAAATACGGGCTCAGGCACGGAATCGCCAAATTGTGTAAAAGGTCGGGCCTCGTTAGTTTTCCCGGCCATAATAAAAGCATCATTATTGACAAAGTGAATCACGGTATAGACTATACGGGAGTGTAGGTTTTTTTTATGATCGATGCGCACTGCCATTTGATGCACGAAAAGTTCAATGCAGACCGTAGCAATGTGCTTGCCAGGGCCAAAACCAAGCTCAAGGCAATAGTTGAAACCGGAGGGAATATGGAGCAGAACGAGGCGGCGCTCAATTTCCGAAATCAGCATAAGAAGTTCGTTTACGCCGCAATTGGCCTTGCCCCGCATTTTGCGACCACCACCAATGTTCCGGCGGAATTCGAATTCATTGAGCGCAACGCCGAGGATGCAATTGCCATGGGGGAAATTGGGCTGGAGTACCATTATTTTCCAGATGAAAAAGACAGGGAACGGCAAAAGCAGGTATTCCGGGAGCAGCTCATTTTGGCTGAAAAGCTGGGGCTTCCGATAGTGACACACTGCAGGGAGGCGTATCCTGACCTGTTCATGATTTTGCAGGATTTTCCACATCAAAAGGTGATGCTCCACTTCTTCAACAAGCCCGCATTCATGCAAGAGGCGCTTAAAAGGGGGTATATGCTCTCAATTGCAACGCTCAAAAGCAAGGAAATTGACAAGATTATTAAAAATGCGCCCCTAAATAATCTCCTTTCCGAGACCGATTCGCCATACCTTTGGAGCGAGGGGAGGAACGAACCGGCAAATGTTGCCGCGGCTTGGGAGAGGATTTCGGAAATTAAGGGGATCCCCCTGGAGGAGGTAAAAAGCGCGCTTTTTGCAAATGCGGCGAAATTCTTTGAGGTAAGTTTTTGAAGCCAATAATAATTAAAAAAAGTAATTTGAAAAAAGGAACATTATCAATATTGGGAATGCAATTTGGGTTAGGAATTAACAATTATGAATATAGCAAAATACCCCCATCCCCAATTTCCAAAATGCATAATTTATTAGGTGAACAAGATGAGCAAGGAATCCGTTAGGCCAACAAGAATGGAGATGCTTAACACCAAATCCAAATTGACACTGGCAACAAAAGGCCACCACATACTAAAGCAAAAGCGGGACGCCCTGGTTCCGGAATTCTTCAAACTGGTAAAAAAAGCGCGCGACCTTAGGTCCCAGGTGGATAAGGAGATGCAATTGGCATTCAAGTCCATAGCAATTGCCAAGGCATTCCATGGCGATCTTTTTGTAGAGATGGCTGCAATTTCCTCGCAAAATGTGCCGGAAATAGAGGTCAAAACCAGGAACATCATGGGAGTTAAAATTGCCGAAATAAAGGGGATTGATGTAAAGAAGGATCTGGAAACTCGGGGCTATTCCATTCAGGGCTCATCGGCAAAATTCGATGATGCTGTTGAGCATTTTGAAAATTCACTCAACCTGATAATTAAGCTAGCGGAGTTTGAAACGGCGCTAAGAAGGCTCCTTAGGGAAATCGAGAAAACCAACCGGAAGGTGAATGCCCTCGAATACAACATCCAGCCGGACCTGAAGGCGACCATAAAGGAAATTTCCGCGCACCTGAACAGGCTTGAAAGCGAGGCGTTCTATGCCCTCAAGGTCACCAAGAGGAAACTTTCAAAGGCGCAGGAAACGGCTGCATAATGGAAGCACAGCCTACTCATATTTTTGAATTAGACGAAGGGATACCACTCGATATTTTGCTAATTCCCGGATTCCCCAATTGCATATCTTTTCCCTAATGCCAAAGATGCAGCGCCAGCTATAATTGTTGGGATCCAAATCCTTACGATATTCCAAAGGAGCATACCGGCGGCAATCAAGGAAAGGGGAGCCGTATTCCCAAGGATAATGATGCCCACGATTTCAGTAACACCAATGCCTTGAGGCACGAAAAGGGCTTTGGATGCAAAAAAGAGGAGTATGAAAACAAGGTAGGCTGAACTGATATCCAAAAACAAGCCAAAAGAGGCGAATGCGAGGTAAAATGAGGCGAATTCAAGGGCAAGGGAAGCTGCAAGCATGCCTAAAATGGCCTTTTGGGGATTTTTAATATAAACTTTGAGCATGTAAGAAAAATCCCGGGCATCCTTCTTGCTAATTTTTTCCAATGAAATGCCCGAAATAGCCATGGCGGCATGATTTTTTGTAAGAAGGATCACTCCAGCCAGCATGATGATAGGGACCCCAATCCCAAGAAGGAAGCTGCTGCGGAAGTAAGTTTGCGAGAGCAGGATTACCCCTATGCCAATTGATGAAAAAACCAAGGCAATCCAGATTTTATGGAATTTGGCGGCAAAACTTGCAGCCATCCCCTCCCCGAATTTTTTCCCTGCCTTTTTTGCAAAATAGCCCCGAAGGAAATCGGCGCCCAGGCTAAAGGGCGTAAGCCCGCCCAATTGGGCGGCAAAACCCATCAAAATGGAATCATTGCCGCCTAATTTGATGAATTTCCCCCATGAAAGGTTCCATAGGGCAATTGAGGACAGGTAAAGGAGGGCCGAAAGCAGTGCAAGGGGCAAATCAAGCTCGTTGAGGTGTTTTTGCGCATCAAGAATATTCAATAGCCCATAAATTACTCCTGCAAGCGCAATTGCAAACAATATTGCCCCAAAGCTTTGCAATTTCATTTTTTCCCTTTCTTCTCAATTTTGCTTTTCCTCTTGAAATATGCTTTAAGCGGTTCCCAGTAGAATTCCTCCCATCCATTCTCATAATTCTTTGCCTGCTCTTCGGGCACATTTTCCTGGACCATTTTTAGCAAAGTGCCTTCTTTTGAGGAAGTTAAAGTAATTGTCAAGATGGAAGGCTTGGCTTCTTCGGGCCATTCGGATGTTTGCCACTCCTGCACTATTTTCCTGCCCTTGACAAGTTGCAAATTCTTCCCGAATGAATAACCATCCCAAGTGGAAAATTTTCCTCCCTCCTTATCGGTGCCTTTAGCCTCGGTACCGGTGAAATCCTCATGCTTTTGCGGATCGGTCAAAGCAATGTAAACTTCCATTGGTTTTGCAGGGACCTGGACTTCCATAACAATTGTAACTGTTTTTCCCATAATTGCATCACGCTTTTCCAATCAGCATCCCCCCCATCCATGCGGGTTATGTTGTAGTTGAATTTGTAAATACCGCTAGATTAATAATCCTCCTTCAATAAAAACTTCTTTTATGCGGAGGTCGCCTAGTGGCTATGGCGGCAAACCTCTTTTTCTTTTCAAAAGAAAAAGACCTTTACGAGAAAAAGAAAGTTCTTTGATCTGAGAATCTGAAATCGAGGTACGTAGGCCTGCTATCTGGAAAAGTTCGATATCCCGGAAATTCCGGGCTTGAGAGCTGTTAACGAGTAATCGTTGCGTGGGTTCGAATGACACCTATAGGGGGATAATCCCCAACACCAAGGGGAAAGATTTCTCCTAACGTGTTGCCTTACCCCTTCTAGTGTGTCGCCTCTACCCCCTTATTTAGATTTGAAAATCAAATTGGGTAACGGCGGCACATGCTCGAAATTCCCACCCTCCGCGCTTTAAGATCCCTATTTTGAAATAGATCTGGACGAAAAGCTATTTAATCGGTTAAACTTAATGGTTTAGACAATTATGTTCAAGTTCTCATTCCTGGAAATAAGAAAAGTTAAGCCTAAGGAAGACACTAAATGGGCAGTATTGGCATACGTCGGAGCAAGCACAATAGGAGCGACATTTGGCACAATTGGACTATTTCTATTAGGACTTATTGGCGCATTTTTATTGCTTAAATTTGGAAATCCTTTTCAACAAAGGCATGCAAAATTTGCCATGATTTTGGATTCGATTGGATTAGTTTTGTCCATAATTGGTTATTATTTGGCAAGCTCCGCAATGGAATCGAATAACATTTCAATCTTATTGGAAGGGGCAAGGGCAATGTTCATTATTGGGTCATTGGTAATTTTACTTTATTGCCTATATGCTGCGTATTTATCAGTGACTTCTAGATACGTTGCAGTACCTAAATACATCGATTAATTTCCCGCAGCTAATATATGACATCAAGTCACATCCGCCCTCCGCGCTTTCTAATTTACCTAGTTGAACGAATAATTGGGGAATCAGTTCATAAAGCTTAATGCGAGTGAAATCGTGCCAACGATCCAGCAGTAATAGGCAAATGGCGCAAGGCCCTTTTTCCGGACGTATTTCATCATGAAATCAATTGAAATGTAGCCCACAATTCCGGAAACAACAATGGAAACAATGATGAGATCAAGGCCTATTCCGGTTACTGGCGCGCCTTTCCATTCGAATATTGTGGCGCCGATAATTGCGGGTATGGACATTAGGAATGAAAAAGTTAGTGCTTTTGACCGATCAACTTTCATTAGAATGGCAGTGCCAATTGTTGCCCCACTACGTGAAATTCCGGGCGATATGGAAATGCCCTGTGCGATGCCCATAAGGATTGCAATAATAGCACCCGACTTCCCCTTCAATTCAATAATTTCCTTTCCTTTGCCAAAATCCATGCTCGAAATCTGCATGAAAGCCGCATTAATCATGAGGGTGATGCCAATCCAAAAGAGGCTGAAAAACATGGATGCGAAATAATCATGGAAGGCAAAACCAATAATGGCGGTTGGTATGCTCGCGAGCACAATTAGGGAAAAGAGATTGAAATATTCGCTTTTCCGGTCAAACTTTAAAAGCGCAAGTGCCATTCCGGCAATTTCCTTCCTAAAATACAAAATTGCGGAAGCAAGAGTCCCCGCATGCAATAACAAGTCAAAAATGAGGGGAGTTTGCGCGTTCATGAAAATCTGTGCCAATCCCAGGTGTGCGGAACTGGAAATTGGGAGCCATTCGGTTATCCCCTGAATTATGGCAAGAACGATTGCATCGATTAGGTTAAGGGGCATTTCATCAACTGAAAAATTTAATCCATTCAATAAGGGGAATATTTGCATTCAAATAAAATCCTTACATTCCAAACAGTGATTCTGCCATTTTAAGGCGGTCTTTTACAGTAAGTGTTCCGTACTTATCCGGAAGCTTGGTTACATTGATGTAAGAGGCGAGCGATCCCTTGTCCACGTTTGCGAATGCGGCCGCCGTTGAAAGGGAGGCGCCATGAGCATATATCTGCGTGCCCGCCTTGATACGCGCCTTATCCACAATGTTTGATTGGAACCTGCCCTGCAATTCCGAAAGCTCCTGGATTGATTCCACCATCGAATCAATCACCGAATAGAAGGAATCCATATCCCCTTCACGCAATTCCTCCTTTGCGGATTGCAAAAACGCCCCGAATCTGGAATAAAATTTATCCCATTTCCCGGATTTTGAGATATAATGCTTTTCGAGGAATTTGGCCATGGAATAGGAAACAATTATGAGGGAAACCAGCCGGCGCTCCCCCCGGATATAGGCCTTTTCGGCGATCTGGCCGCCAAGCTCTTTTAGCTTCATCACATTGCGCTTCTTTGAGTTCAACTCCAAATCCGAGAGCATTTTCAACAGGAATTCGTCCATGGAATAAGCAGGCAATGATGATTTTTAAATGAAGCGAATTACATTGGAAAATATTCTGCACGGATCCGGAGGGATTCGAACCCTCGACCTTCTACTTTCTCCAATGGGCATTTGATTCGCAACCAAATGCCCTTCTTTTTGTAGCGACACTACTTTTTCTTCTGGGAAGAAAAAGCTGTGTCCTTAGGAGGCAGACGCTCTATCCAGGCTGAGCTACGGACCCGCAATTGTTCTGTATAAAACCAATAATAAACCTGACCCCTTAGGCACCGCAAATGATATTAATGTGAATTCGCAGGGAATTAAACTAATTGTTGAGGGTGGGCAAATGGGGGAGGTCAGGTTCTGGTTTCCGGCACTTGTAATTTGCGCATTTGCAGTCTACTATTTCACATTCATCTCCGATGGGGGGCGAATTTCAAATTACCTTGGATTTTTCCTTTTGTCCATCCTGCTCATTTTAGGCGCCGGAAAGATGCTCCTGGAATATTCCAAATGACTTAGTGCAAAATGTTCAGGGCACCTTAATTCCAAGCAGATTGAAGACGGCTAGGAGTGCCACGCCAAATAGGCCTAGAACTGCAACAATTAGGAAGGAAAGAAAAGTCACATTGATTTTCAAACCGACTGCATTGAGGATGATCAAGGCAACAATCCCCAAAACGGAATTTACAATCAGCTTTTTTAGTATCACCAGGACCGCTATTGCAAGTATGATTGCAACTACCGCAACAATAACCAATTCGGTATTCCCAAATGCCAGCGTCACAAAGCCGGATGTTGTTGAAATTTGCGCCATCTATGATTTCACCTTCTTTTTTATCGGTGCAGGAATGCGGATGTAAAAGATCCCGTGCTCGGAACGGATGACCAAGGGGCTTCCGGACATTAAGGAGTTGATATCGAGCACATACTGGCCCTTTTCAAGAATTGTGATGTTTTCAACGCCTTTTTCACTAGGGGATATGGGCGCTTGCTGGGTTTGTTCAAGAATTTCAGATGCCTCCATTGCAAGTTCGATTCGTTTCCTTTCAGATTTTGCGATTTTTTCCAATTCCCCTATGTTGGAAAGAAGGGGGCGGTTCATGGTTCCAATATCGATTTGGACTGCTGCCGGCGCCTTTTCAATTGAAATAGGGACGATTTCTGAAATTTCCTCAAGAGCTTCCTTGTTTTCCAAGAGCATGCTTTTGCTTTCCCGTTCCATGATGTCCATTTGCTCCTTGAGCGTGACAAGCTCGGGCTTGATGAACATGAAAATCCTCGAGCCGCAGCTGCAACCCTTGAAGAGCTCATCGGATCCGGTTCCGTACATGAGGCCGCACCGAACGCATTTATGTGGCATAAAACACCGCATTGATAGTGCCTGCTGAAGATTAATAAATTTGCGGATGGGGTGCTGCGGGTAATTAATGCTAGGTTTTTGGTTTGCAGTGCCCCATCATTAAAGATATGGAATATTAGTATTATTTTAATAATTAAACGAGTCTTAGGAATTTATGGCGCCGATAAAATATGTGTTTTTTTCGTTAATAGCCATATCGGCACTGTTTCTCCTATTATTGATCGAAAACTCATCAACTGGAAAGCAATTTCCATCTTTTTGCATAGGCAAAAACTCCTGCCAGCCCGCAATAACGCAGGCAGCGTTGCCCATTAACCCAAGATGCGAATGCAAATTAAGCTTCAACACGAGCAGGATGAACATCAGCATCTGCACCTGCTCAGATGCATCGCCCATACCCTTCCCTTCAGGCGAACCGATACCGCCGGAAGGAAGCTATTTTGGCCTAGGGGAGGATAATCGGGAAATCGATTTATGCAACAAGGTATCTGATCTTGGCAGCCGTGAATTATGCATCGCAGGCGTGGCAAAAGCAACAAAAAACCTGGATCTATGCCAAAAAATTTCCTTAACTGAAGGCAAGACCGTATGCTATATTGAAGTCACTGCCATCTCAAGGGATTGGAGCGCATGCGGAACAATGGCAAAGGAGGCGGATAATGATGAATGTTTCCATGCCAAAGCTATAGTTAATAACGACTTTGCATATTGCGATAAGGTTATCGGCCAGGATTCACGCAGGATTTGCAGAATATATTTTGCGCTTTTCGATACGGGGACCGGAGTGTGCGACGTAATAAAAGACCCTGAAGAAAGATGGGACTGCCTACTTTCCACCGATGTAAAACTTACTCCTGAATTGTGCAAACAATTCCCCCTTGGATCGAATGCGAGCGACCATTGCAACTATATCCAGGCAATTGGCAAAAGCAATTCTAGTGTCATGACGCTTATGCTTTGCAGAAGGGTCAAGAATGAAATCATGCACGATAATTGCTTGGAAATAGGGGCTTCTTTAACCTCCGATAAAGGCATGTGCTTTGAAATCATCAATGCTACAATAAGGGAAAGGTGCAGGGGTTGAGATGGACCTATAAGCCCCCGGCGAGAATCGCACTCGCGGCCTTTTGTTTACGAGACAAACGCTCTACTACTGAGCTACGGAGGCAGCGCTATATTTTGGGAACGAATATTAAAAAGAGGCGGGAATAATGCAAAACTGCGCCATTACCCCTTGGGATCTTCCGGAACAATCAGCCATGCCACAAGGTAAAGCAGGATTCCTGAGCCTGCCCCAAAAGCAAGGAGGACAAACAAAAGCCTAACTAGCACCGGATCTACGCCAAAATATTTCCCCATCCCTCCGCAAACACCCCCAAGTATACGGTCCTTCCTCGATCTGTAAAGCCGCTTAATTTCCGCCATACTATCACCTATTTTTTGAGGATCCTGATCAGCTCATTGTGTATTTTGCCGTTGCTCGAAATTGCGATGTTTTTTGAGACTAATGTGGATTTTCCGGTAAGGTCGGAAAAAGCGCCTCCGGCTTCCTCAACAATTAGTTTTGGCGCAGCCACATCCCAAGGGTGCGGAAATGTTTCGACGAATGCATCCACCCTGCCACTTGCAAGAAGGTAATAGCCGTAAACATCCCCAATTCCCCATGAATGGTAAACGGAATTCAAAAGAATGCGCAGTTTTTTCAAATAGCCCTTTTCCAGAAAACCTTTTCCCCGCCCATGCAGAATGTAGGCTTCATCAAGGCGCGAAACATTCGAAACCTGCAATTTTTTCCCGTTGCAAAAAGCGCCCTTGCCAATTTCCGCATGCATGGATAGGCCCATTGCTGGGATGCAGATTGCACTCGCGGTTATTTCGCCGCAATCCTCGAAAGCAACAAGGTTGCCATAGAATGGAAGGCCCCTGATGAAGGATTTGGTGCCGTCAATTGGATCAATTATCCATCGCCGTTGCAAATCACCGGCATGTCTTCCAGATTCCTCACCAAGGATAGAATCATTTGGGAATTTGGAACGGATTATCCGGATAATTTCCCTCTCGCACATCCTGTCGATTTTTGTAACAGGGGTATTATCAGGCTTCATTTCATAAGCAACCCCCCTCTTGAAATGCGCAAGGGATATTGTGCCCGCCTTCCTTGCGGCCAGAATTGCGGTTTTGAGCTCTTGGGACATGCGCATCATCAATATAATTCCGCTTCCTTGATATAAAATGCTTGCGAATAATTCGAATAAAACAAGTTAGGGCAAATTGAGCATTCAAACGGATCAGATAAACAGTTAGGGGTCTTTGCCCATATTTGATTTACGAGGGCAAATCACATCAATTATGGATTTCGGAGGGCAAAATAAGGGGCTAGAGGCGATGTACGAATTGGTGGGCAATTCGGACATTAGTAGAGGCAAACTCTACGAAACGCGAGATAGGGGGAAACTTATCCCCCTAGCGGTGTCAGCGGCATGTTAAAATACGATTCGTGTGAAAAGGTGTGGGATCCTAATGGTATTGTTTCCTGAAATCGGCTTTCTCATCATATTTGCAACAATTGCAGGCGCGCTGGCAATTAGGTTCAAGCAGCCCGCGGTCCTTGGCCTTTTGGCAATTGGCGCAATCATTGGCCCCTACAACCTCAAATTGGTGCAGGCAAGCGAACTTGTGAACACCTTTGCGGATGTTGGCGCAGTGCTGCTGCTTTTCACTATTGGAATTGAATTCAACGTATCAAAGCTTTCAAAGCTTGGAATGCGCGTTTTCCTAATTGCCCTATTCAAGCTGGGCATTGTTTTCCTCCTATCATATTGGTTTGGGGCGCTTCTTGGCTTTTCGCCCATTTTGTCATTATATCTTGGGGCGATCCTTTCAATCAGCTCAACTGCGCTTGTGGTCCGTGTCCTTGAGCAAAAGGAGATGATCAATCGCAAGGAGGTGCCAATCCTTGTTGCTTCACTAATTGTTGAGGATCTTTTCGCAATTTTCTTCCTGACGGTTTTTTCAAGCCTGAATGCTGGCGAGCAGGTTACATCATTTGGCCTTCTGGCTTCAATCGTAACGGCGCTTGCCATCCTTTCAGCTGCCTATGTAATTCTCCTGCGCGTGCTAAGGGTCGTATTCGATTGGCTTGTGAAATACCAGGCAGGAGAGACGATGGTTTTCAGCGCATTAAGCCTTGGGGTTGGCCTTAGCTTTTTTGCGGAAAGCGTACATTTGACCCCTTCGATTGGCGCATTCCTCGCAGGGAGCCTTGTTGCCTCACTCCCAAAAGGCGAGGAGCTGGAACGGGCAATATCCCCATTTGCCCTCGTATTTTCATCCCTTTTCTTCATGTCAATTGGCATGCTGATTGACATCTCATCACTTGGCCAGTATTGGTTGTTGATTGCCCTCATTTCGATTGCCAACATCATTTTCAAATTCGTTGGGACCAGCATTTCCGCCTATCTGTTTGGTTTTTCATCACGTTCCGCGGTTTTTTCCGGCCTTGCGATGCTATCCGTTGGGGAATTCTCACTACTGATTGCAAAGGAGGGGGCAAGCGTTTCATCCGGAATAATCGACCTTGTCGGAGTGACATCGGTTGTGGTATTCATTTCCTCCCTTGCAACATCGCTTCTTGTCGGCAGGTATGAAGGAATTCATTTGTTCACAACAAATATCATGCCCTATTCGCTCAAAAGGAGGGGACGGCGCTTTGCGGAATACATGAGGGAGATCACATCCGTTTTCGAGGGAAGCAACCGCTTTTCAATGGCATTTTCAAAAGTAGGGGCCTCCATCATTGACAATGCGGGAACAATTGGGATATTCCTGGGCTTAACTGGCGCAGGATGGTATTTGCTATCAAACTATACCGTCGAACTCTTTGGCATTACAATTGGCGCTTTTGGAATACTTGCGGGTTTTGCGGGAATTGTAATCCTGTTCCTAATCTATAAGCTCATCCGGAATTTTGCCATGGAATACAACCTGATCAGGCTCTCCCTTGCCCAGCATAGGCACGATTTTTCGGCAGCGCATATTGCAAGCGATTTTGCAAAGCTGCTGCTCGTGCTTGGGATATTCATCCTCTCCCCGTTCCTGCTATCCATAATCGAGGTTCCGGCGGATGCGTCAAGGATCATCATCGTATTCATCTTCCTGGTTTTGCTTTGGAGATTTTTGGACCTTATCGGATACGAGAAGGATAAGCCAGAATCAAGCAACAGGCTGTTTTTCAAGGACTAATTGCGGGGGCAAGGATCGAAATTAGGAAAAAATATCCCGCATTATCAAACAAAAACAAATTGCTCAAATAACGGAAAGCTTGAAGAATTCAACCCCGAAATATATCAGGGCTGCAACCTTGAACATCCTTGCAACAAGCACCCACACAAAGAAGCGGTAGAAATCCATCTCAAGCGCGCCTGCAACTATCAGGAGGGGATCGCCAACAAATGGGATCCAAGGCGCAAGCAATAGCATGGAAAAACCATACTTATTTATAAGGCCCTCCGCCCTTTTTTCCAATTTTGGGTCCCGCTTTGCCAGCCAGGTGTGTACTCCTTTGTAGCCTATGTAGTAATTTGAAACCGAACCTATCATGGAACCGATTACCGCGATGAAAAAAACCTCCAATGGGCCCATGAGCTTTAAGGAAAGCACAATTGCCGGTTCGCTGGGGAGGGGAACGATTGATGCGGAAAGGATTGTTGCGATAAATAAGTTGACATGCCAGATGGTAATGATTGGAATGTTCAGCAAAAGAATACGGAACTGAAAACTGCTAATCATACATCATTCCTTACGAACAAAAGGCATCCGCAATATAAAAAACCCCAAGTAGGGAAATATCCTAAAAATGCCCCCGGAAAATTGCCCGCCCAGGTAAATGAACGGATTGAACGCAACACCTAATCAGCTTAATAACGGCATTTGCCGCTAACAAATCAATTACTGCCCGGAAGGATATGCATCAAAATACCGGAAGCTTCTTGTCGACAATCATCTGCGTTATGCTGGAAATATTTTCAAGCCGGCTGTCAATTAGGCCATGAACGCCCTTTTTTATCCGGTCGAATTCCGGCCCCGTTGCCTTTGTTTTTATCCTTACATCGGCAATCTTGGGCTGGTCAACCGGCATCCCAATTTGGGATAGCAGGTAAATTTCGCAATCAGAAACCTGCGGGTATTCGCGCAGAATTTCATTTGCGAAATGGAACGCAGCGACATTGTAAATTTTCCCAATATGCGTCACGGGATTCTTGCCGGCGGCGGCTTCCAGGGACATTGGGCGGAATGGCGCAATTAGCCCATTTACCCTATTTCCCCTGCCCACGGATCCCGGATCGCCGGCCTCCGCGGATGTGCCAATGGCCGTCAAGTAAATGCTTCCCGTTTCATAATTATCGCCGGTATTCACCTGGATTACCGTATCGGCATCCCCGATAATCTTATCTGCCTCACTGCGGATTTTTGCGATTGCCTCCTTGTATCCCTCAATTCCGGAAATGTATTTGGAAACCATGGCGCTTGCTATTGTGATCTTGAACTTTGAGCCATCCCTAAGGCCCATGACCTTGATGTCCTCGCCGCATGCGGGCACGTGCTTTTTGAATTCGGGGGAATTGAGGTGCTTTTCAATTTTGAGCACCTTTTCCTCAAGGCGTGAAAAGGGCGCATAACCGCAGCCAAAGGAGGTGTCATTGCTGGCTTTTTTGCCCTTCCTTGAAAAAATGTCAACCAAATCTACAGATCCCCTAGCAATATGCGAATCCACCACCACATCATCCTCCACATCGATGAACCGAAGCACGGATTTGAGGTATTCCTTTGCCGCCTTGATTGCAACATGCGGCACATTGATTTCAAAATCGCGGGTCTTATAGGTGGCGTTGCCCGAAAGGACCAGATAAATTGGCTTCAATATCTTCCCATGGCCGTAGCTTGCCTCGGATTCTCCCGCATTTAGAAGAACCTTGTCAGTATTGTGATGAAGTATGGTGCCGCATTGCCTGACATATTCCCTGCAAAGCGCAACGCTTACCTCCTCGGCAATGCCATCGCACAAGGAATCGGGATGGCCAATGCCCTTGCGCTCGACAATTTCAACCGAGCCTATTTCCTTAACGCCCATCTCCACGCTTATGTTTCTTTGGACCATATGATCACCTGATTCTTATGCGAATTTACCACCGTTCTCTTAATAATGGCACTTACGATTCATTATTAAATTAAATATTCTTAAATGAATATTGGGCGAAATGAACGGATGCCTATCCAAAGGGCATATTTATCCGAGCATATAGGGCAACACAATTTTTGCCTTTGGGGGTATCGGCCATGTTATTTGAGCTATCTGAAATAAGAAGGATGAGGGAAAGCGCAGGCTTAACGCAAAAAACGCTTTCAAGGCAAAGCGGGGTTTCGCAGCCAACAATTGCCAAAATTGAGGGCGGCAAGACCGACCCCGCCTATTCGAAGGCAAAGGCCATTTTCGAAGCCCTCGAAAGTGCAAGGAAAGAAGGGGAAAATTCCGCTTCCTCGATCATGAATAGGCGGATTTTTTCGGTTAGGGGAGGGCAAAAAGTTATTGAAGGGATCCGCATAATGAAGCGCGAGGGTATTTCTCAGCTTCTTATCCTCGATGGGCATGGCCACCCAACAGGCAGCCTCACTGAAAAGGGAATAATTTCAAGAATGGAAGAGGAAAGCGCATTCAATCCCAGCAAAAGCAGGATATCGGAAATTTCCGAGGAGGCATTCCCAACAATTGCAAAAAATACCACTCAAACAACGATAAGGCACATACTGCGCGATTCCCAGGCGGTGGTTGTAATGCAGGGCAACGGGATATTGGGGATAATCACAAAGGCGGATCTTTTGGGGAAAATTTGATTGAAATTTTGCTAATTACTTGCGCTAAATATTCCCTGCCCTTGCCGAATTCACCTCATAGGCGATGTCGAATGCCAGGAATGCAACTAGATGGGAAAAGGGAATTACGCCAAGATATGCAACGGAAAAAACGCCAAGCTTCATGGTTATTCGCCTGCGGAAAAACCAGTTCATCAGGCTGCTTTTGATTTTGCCCAAGCGGTCATTGCCATATTCATCAACAACGCCGCAAAACGCCAGCGCAAGGACAATTGGAAGGTATGAAAGGTAATCGGATGCAATCGCCCTTTGGAGCAGTGCGCCGGCGGATATGAGAAGGCCCAGGATGAATGGCAGCGCATCCACCTTGCCGGATATGAAAACCCCAAAAAGGATTGCACCAAACAATATTGCGGAATTGGCATCGGCAATTATTAGCCACGCCATTAGAAGGGAGCAAATGATGGAAAGCAAAATGGCGGCGTTTTCGGATGCGCGCTTGTTCTCGTCAATTATCACATCAATTTCGGAGAGAAGGGCGCCAATTAGGGCGTATTGAAATGTGAGGAGCAAATCTATGCCAAACATGGATCCATTATCATTGCGCCATTTAATATTTTTCCTATGGGCGATAAAAGGAAAATAACCGGAGTATTGGCATCAAATGGGCCATTCCTAGGCAACCAACTCATCCTCAATATCATCGAGAATTTATTAGCCCAATAAGAAGAAATCAGCCCTTCCTTGAAAATTCTGACATGACACCCTCCCGCATCTGGCTTGAAAGTTCCGCATTCCTAGAGACAAGGACAGTGACGGGGTCTTGCGATTCAAAATAGAGCCGGCAATATTCCACAAGCGTCCTTCCGTTCAAATGATCCTGCCCGGAAAAAATACCCCTAAGGCCTTTTTTAGCCAGGTGGGATGGGAAAACCTGCAGGACGAAATCGCCAAATGCAAAAGTGTCACTGCTCTTTGGGCTCTCCGCCCCAAGGGAAATCTTTGCGCCGGCTGCCTTCCAAACGCTCATGAGCGATTTATCCAGGCGGCCTTTTCCCTTGCATGCGATATAGTGCTCGCCCTCGGAGAAAAGTGATTTTAACGAGGAATATTGGGCTTTGGAGATGCTAAGGGCTGGCCATGGATGGTATGTTAAGGCGTAGGATGAAAATGTCCCCCCGCTTTTTGCCTTCTGCTCGAGGGCTTCTTCGATTGCCCAGTAGAAAAAATCGATGAAAGAATCAAAAACCAGCTGGACGGATGAGTTTTGGGATATTTCTCCAAGGTGGAGCGATCGCCGCCCCTTCAAGGCATCCTCAAGCTCGTTGCCAAATTTGCGAAGGCTCGAAATCCAATCAGGGCTTAGGGAGTAGCGCGAATTCGCCTTATGCAAAACGCCTTCGGATTCGAGCTGGCGGATTGATTTATGGATCCCCTGGTAGGTGATTTCCGAGCCGTTTGCCCGGTGGATGCGATTGTAGATCTCCTTTGCCGGAAGGGGCCATTCCTTGCTTAGGATATGCACTATCCACGAGCGGGAATCCTTCCTATCCCCGTTTGATGCCATCCTTGGAAGGCTTATTAGGCCCTCCCTGAGAACGCCCATATGCTACCTAAGTCAACCAAACTGAAAAATCAATTTTATAAATGGCTTGGTTTTGCGATCAACTAAAAGTTTACGAAATATCAACCTAAAATTAGGAAAAATGAATCGATTACGAGTATCATCAAAAAATCATCAACTAATTTTTGATTATTTTTTTACCAAACAAATATAACGGAAAATTGGAAGAATAAGCATAAGGCGGAGGCGCCGGCGTAAAAGAATAAGCCTCCACGACAGTTCTTGCCGGCGCTTTCGCTTAATTCCTATATCCCGATTGTTTGTACTGAATCAAGTAAAGCGAGGTTCTGAATTATTTTAAGTAGCAATCTTTAACCACTAACTCGTCATATTTTAAATTAATGGATTCTTTTTTTACTTCAGGTGGTTAAATGGGAATTGGCGGATTTAGGCGACAACAGACTATAATCGGAAAAGCAGCCGAAGCGGTTGCACCAAGAGCCTACATTGCGGGACATGCTCGAATTCTGAAGGCTGAAGAAAGTGTTTTGGAAAAATTGGAAATGCATAAACCTACATTAATCATTGATCCTAATGAACGGACTCCTCAACAAAAGGTAATGGTTGC
>ERZ1292640.353-Hain-H43-02um-R1-353-length-36977-cov-6_pt1 | contig 36977 bp, 41 predicted proteins | sample MGYA00564404_ERZ1292640 | MGnify/ENA primary metagenome ERZ1292640 (study PRJEB36523, sample SAMEA6512636) | groundwater metagenome | collected 2019-01-08 | study: AquaDiva: Metagenomics assemblies of 32 groundwater samples | reverse complement strand
TTAGTCCATTCGTTTGGATTGGCTTTAAGTCAAAATATCCTTTCCTCTCCCTAACAACAACCGGGGAAAGGGGGTAAAATATGGGCCATTTGCAGAGCCGGAGCTGAAAGTTGCAAAGATATCGTTTTAGGTATCCTAGAGGTAAAATGTCACTTGAGTGTTCCGTTCAAGTGATACCTATAGCCCATGCGCTTGGTTAAATATTGTTTATCTAACCGAAATAAGGGGGCGTTTTCGAGGCAAATATACATTAAATAGTATTAAATAGATTGTGGTTTTATGTTTTAAGGTATGGAAATAGCCCAGTTCAATCAGTTGCTTGAAGCATCGGAAGGCACAAGCCTGGAATTCAAAAAGAGCCTGGAATTCCCGGAAGCAGTTTGCCGTACGATTTGCGCCTTTGCAAACACTTTTGGCGGTTACCTGTTAATTGGAGTCGAAAAACAAAAAGGGCAGTCGTTTGTTGTTGGGATAAAGGATATCGATTCGGAATTTCAAAAACTCGCAGCCGTTGTTTCCCAGATTCACCCAAAACCCTATTATCGGCCCACCGAACACAAACACGATGGCAAGGTTTTGATGGAAATTCGTGTCGAACCCCTACCCCTATCCGAAGTTGGTTTTTTCAAAAAAACTGCTTATCGCCGTGTGGGTTCTGTTAATGAAGAAATTTCCGGGCATAACTTGGTTAAGTTTCTGCAGCAAAGAGGGACGGTAACCTTTGAGGAAAACAAATCGGTTGCCACTTTGGATGACCTGGACAAGGAAAAAATATACGGGCTATTGGAAAAAAGGGGCGTGGACTCCAAAGACCATAAGCCAATCCCGTTAGAATCGCTTCTTGCAAGCCTTGGCGTGGCGAACAATTTGGGCGAGTTCTTTTTGAAGAATGCTGCGGTACTTTTCTTTTCCAAAGACATCCAACGCTTCTTCATGAACCCGGAAGTTCGCATAGTCAAATACCGAGGTAAGGAAAAAAGCCTCGAGGCCCGGGAATACGATCATCGGTTTATCGATACATTGCCGGAATTGCTTGAAGCGATTTTCAAGGCAATTAAGGAAAAAACCGGCACAGTAGGGCGCATAGTTGATGGTAAACGCGTCGAAACGCCGATGATACCGGATGAAGTGTTGCGCGAGGTGCTTACGAACGCTGTTGGGCACAGGGATTATTTTGATCCCAATGGAACCCTGATTGAAATTTTCGATGACAGGCTCGAGGTTACAAATCCCGGAAGCCTTCTGCCCGGCCTTACCCTCAAAAACTTTGCAAAAACGAAAAAGCACAGGAATCCAATTACGTATACGTTGTTGAATTACAGTAAATGGGGCGAGGGCCTAAACTTGGGGATTAGGCTGATTTACCGCACCTTGCGGGAGACCAAATTGCCAGATCCGGAGTTTGAAAATTTGGGAGGAATGTTTAAGGTTACGCTTTACGGCCCGTTGTCAGGAAGAAAATCAAGGCCCTATGGGGTAGTGACCGAACGCCAGTCGAAGGCTATTTCGTATTTGAAAGCCCACAAAAGCCTTACTGCGCCTGAATACGCCAAACTTGCTGGTATTAGCCATCCGACGGCAATTACCGACCTGAACGACCTGGTAGCGCAAGGGGTCCTAAAGAAAATAGGCCTTTTTAGATCCTCAAAATACTTGCTAGAAAACATTAAAACATAAAGTCTTAATTGATTTAATGTAATTTAAGGTAAATTTACTGGTAAATACGCCCGAAGCCTTCCCGCCCCCTCCTCAATCTCAGCCGTCGTTCCCGCCTTGATCTGCCTTTGCCTCTTGAAACGGCATCATTGAACCAAAAATCCGCTTCTACCCCCAAAAGCCGTATTATTGCACTTCCGGTACCACCCCCCCAATCGCCGGGTTTTCAGCTAGTCCGTGGTGCGAAGATTGGTTCCGTGGCGCAAAACCTATCGATCCACTCATCCCAAGCGAAAACTTATGATGTGCAAAAGCCGGCTGCCTGCAATTACGCATGGCCAAGGTGCATGCATGCCTCCAATGCACACTTGTTGGAAAATCAACTTTAAAGTCGGAAAACAAACCCTTAAATATGCTGCTTGGGATATTATCCCATGCTTGAACCAAAATACCAGGTGCTAGGGGCGTTTTTGTTTGCCCCGTTCGCAGAAAAGTACGCAAAGGAAATTGAGGTTGAAACCAGGGTAAGCCATGAAAGGGCCCTCCATTACCTTGATTTGCTCTCAAAAGAGGGCGTGCTGATAAAAAAACCAAAAGGAAAGCAGGTGTTCTTTTCGATAAACAGGCGAAACGAAACAGTTGCAAAATTGCTCGCAGTGCTTGAATTTGAGCGGAAAGCATTCTTTCTTTCGCAAACCCCCATTGCCCCAATGATTTTTGAACTGCTAAAAAAACTTAAATCGGATTTTAACGGATCCGTGGCATTTGCCTTGCTTTTTGGAAGCGCTGCCCGGAACCAAGCGGCACGCTCCAGCGATGTTGACTTTCTTTTGGCCACTAATGGGGGCGGCAATATTGCAAAGAGATTGGAGCTAGAGGTAAAAATCTTCGAGAGGGGGTTCAATTATGCCATATCCCCCTCTGTAATAAGCCTTGCAAGCCTTGCCAAGAATTGGCATAAGGAGCCGATCTACAAAAGCATCTGGAAGGATAGGGTGGTTTTATCCGGGGAGGAACGTTTTTGGGAATTTGCGTTGTCGGCAGGTGAAATAATATGAGGGGCCTTTTCCTTTCTTTTGCACCGCCAGAAAAATGGAGGACGAAGGGCCAATCCAAATGGCTTGTTGGTTCCGGGCCATGCCATGCCCATATTTAATAATTTCCTCCCTGTTTGATTATTATATTCATTCTGATTTGAGCGGGGTGCATTTTCATGTACTTGGAAAAATTCGATCCGGAAATTGCGGCAACAATCGAAAACGAGAAAAAGCGCCAGATGGAAGGGGTGGAGATGATCCCGTCCGAGAATTATGTTTCAAAAGCAGTGCTGGAAGCATTAGGCTCCATAATGACAAACAAGTACTCCGAAGGCGTCCCCCACAAGCGCTACTATGGCGGGAACGAATACATTGACCAAATGGAGGATATTGCGGTTGCAAGGGCAAAATTGCTCTTCAACGCGCAGCACGTGAACGTGCAGCCCTATTCGGGTTCGCCGGCGAATTTCGCCGTTTATTATGCCCTATTGGAAATTGGCGACAAAGTGCTTGGAATGAACCTTGCGCACGGCGGTCATCTCACCCACGGGCACCCACTCAACTTCTCCGGAAGGTTCTACAAAATCATCCCTTATGGGGTAGATCCCGAAACTGGTTTGATTGACTATGATGAGGTTAGGCGCCTTGCAATCGCAGAAAAGCCCAAAATGATCCTGGCAGGTTTTTCCGCCTACCCCAGAACCCTCGATTTCAGGAAATTCAAGGAAATTGCAGATGAAATCGGAGCTTACACCTTTGCGGATATTGCCCATATCGCCGGATTATGCGCAGCTGGTGTACACGAAAACCCCGTTCCCTATTTCGATGTGGTTTCCACGACCACCCATAAAACCCTAAGGGGCCCAAGGGGCGCCATGATCATGTGCAAGGAGCAATTTGCTAAGCAAATCGACAAGGCGGTTTTCCCCGGTTTGCAGGGGGGGCCGCATGATCACGTGAATGCGGCAAAAGCAGTCGCCTTCAAGGAGGCGCTCCAGCCGGAATTCAAGGAATACGCAAGGCAAATTGTCAAGAATGCCAAAGTGCTTGCGGAAGAGCTCATGGGCTATGGCTACCGGCTCGTTTCCAACGGAACGGATAACCACCTGATGCTCATTGATGTTTTCGAGAAGGGAATCACCGGCAAGGAAGCTGAAGCAGTCCTTGATGAGGTTGGCATTTACACAAACAAGAACATGATCCCATTCGATAAGAGGGCGCCACTTGATCCATCCGGAATCCGGCTCGGCACGCCGGCAATCACAAGCAGGGGAATGAAGGAATCCGAAATGAAGGAGATAGCCAGATTAATTCACAAAACCCTCACGAATCGGACGGATGCGCCAACCAAATTGAAGGTAAGGGAGGAAATTAGGGGATTGTGCAAGAATTTTGTGATTTATTGACACCCCAAAGGGAACCTAAGGTTCCCTCCCACGTGTCGCCGCCCACCCTCCTAATTAGGTGGGCAAATTAATGGGGCAAATCAATGCGCTTTGCATAAACTTCGTTATTTATTGAAGGAAAAGCGAGAAAATCCGTTTTGGGGATTTAACCTTTGCCTAATTTTTTTCTTATTGCCCACCGGAAGCCACCCCCCGCAAGCTTTTTATCCTTTGGTGTAATAAGTGTAATTGGTGGTAGGCGTGGAGGCATACATCACAAAGAAGATAGCAAGGCGCACAGCGCCCAAAATTGTAAAGTATAAGGCGAGGCTCATGGAACGCAACGGAAAGGATGTGACGGATATCGAGGCAATCGATTCCGCCATGGATTTTGCACTCGAGCTGGATCTGCCAAAGGTCCCAAGCAGGAAGAGCGGCAAAAAATACGATTTGTTGGACTTGGTTGGAATTGCAAATGGAGTTGGCCTGAAAAAATTCAACGCCCAAAAGGAGCTTGAGAAAATGGGCTTTGATTAGCGGTTGGTTGTTATGTTGATGGTCGATTCCTCTTTCCTCATCTCACTTTTCACAAATAAAGAGGAGAGGAACGCCCGTTCGGTTGAACTTTGGAGCGGTATATCTGAAACGTGCGTAATTACCGACCATATCTTGGAAGAAACCATTGATTGGCTTATGAATAACTGCGGTAGCGAATTTGCCTATGGCGTTGGGCGACGCATTCTGGATAATTCGCGCATGAAAATCGTTTATGCCGATGAGCAAAAAGTCGAGCTGGGGCTTGAAATATTGAAAAAATACGCAGGCCTAAGCCTTTGCGATTCCCTAAGCGTCCTTGTGATGAAGGAAAATGGCATTTCAAAAATCCTATCGTACGATTCGGATTTTGATAGGTTCAGGGGAATAGTCCGGATACATTAGCAAAAAAAATTCTGGATGGTGGGGCGGGTTTTACGCTATTATTGCTGCTGATTTCAATCTTTCCCATTTTTGCAAATAGGCGGCTAGTTATAAAATAAAATTTGGCGTCAGGTTGGTATTTTGGGGTAAAATAAGTAAAGCAATTTGCAAAATCCTACTCTTCTTCCTTTTCTGCCTTCTCCTCCTCCCAGAGGTTATCCGTGTCATCCTCAAGGACCGGGAGTTCGGGCTTCTTTTTCTTGATTTGCACTTGCTTTGTTTCCATTCTCATCACTTGCATGGCAATCACCCTAGGGTAAAATGCTTTTGCACTCGAACAACAAAAAAAATATCCAAAACTAATAGGCTGCTAAACGTTTATTAATGATTTTGTTTCCCTTGGAACTTCGACAATCAGTGAAACGCGTTTTGAAATCTTAATCCGAAAAGTTTAATCCTTATTTCATCTAGAACCATTTGTTTAGCGAGCTTTGCTTCGTCCCAAAGGGCTCCTTGAATGCGCGTCCAAGCGCCGCCTGCACGCGCTCCGGAGTGAAATTGCGCTCAAGCATGTAATTCAATAGCCCATCGCGGTTTGGCTCCTGAAATTGGATGTCGGATTCCGTAACTTTGTTTACCTCCGGATTCATGAATAGCTCTTCCACCGGTTTGTAATCAACTTCCTTTCCTAGCTTTTGCGTGATCCCTTCAAATGTGTCAAACTCCTTAACCAATTTCAGGGCTTTTTTTGCGCCGATCCCGTAAATGCCTTTATTGAAATCGGTGCCGGCAAGAATTCCAATCCAAATGAGCTTTTGCTGAGTGATTCCCAGTGTTTGGAGGTTGGGTCCAAGCTCTATCCTTTCTGGTACCACTTCCACAAAAATATTTTTCCTTGGAAGTTTTCGCCTTCCGGCAATTGTCAAATTTTTAAGCAGCACCGGAGTACCAAACAAAAGCGCGTCATAATCCTGCGAACCCGTGGCATCCACCAGCCCTTCCTTGCACATGTAGGAGCATTGCGCCTCCCCTTCGCTTTTTGCCTGAATTACCGGAACCCCAAGAAGCGTAAGAAGGTGCGTTGCCTCCCCCGCCATCTCTTTGGTTAACTTGGTTGTTTGCTGGGCAAAAATTTTCATCTCCGCCTCCTTTCCGGCTTCCTTGGCGGCAACAAATTCTTCCGCAGCTAGTTGTTTTCGCGCTTTGCGTTCATCCAATGTGCGCCTCTTAAGTTCAGAAGGCGGGCCATCGAAAACATAAATTGGCTGCAAGCCTTTCTCAAGCATGTTGCATGTGCGGTAAAAAAGCCCCGAAAGATGCGAAGTTACCCTCCCCTGGGAATCCATAAGCGGGGTGCCATCCGGCTGCCTTATTATGGAGAGGAATTGGTAGAGCGCGTTGTAGGCATCGATTGCGATCTTTCCATGGATCTGATCAAAGGTAAGCTTCTCATGCGTAATGATATCCCCAATTGCAACTCCCATTTGAAAACCCAAGCAAATTAAAAATTCAAGCCTTTTAACTAGTTAGGTAATAGGCAGGAACAAACGAATGTGGTGCAAACACAAATGAAAACTCCAGATTGCTATATTTGCGGAAACCCGGCCATGGGGGAGGCAATTGTTGAAGGCGCGCGCGTTCAGGTTTGCGGCGTTTGCGTAAAGTATGGAAAGCCCGTAAGTTCGCCCATTCCGAGCCGGCCAATTTCTAATACGAGTGCCAAGACATCCCAAACCATTTCAACTGCCATTTCGCATGAGTATTCGGTTGTTGATGGATATGGTAAAATTATTGCCCACGCACGGGAAAAAATGGGCCTCACAAGGCACCAGCTTGCAAACACGCTTTTCATCACGGAAAATGTGATCGAGCGCCTTGAAGCCGAGCACCTAAAGCCCGAGCATAAGGTTGCGCAAAAGATCGAAAAATTCCTCACCATAAAATTGCTCGAAGAAAACATCCCCGGAAAGGTGGATAAGCTTAGGGAAGAAATGCTTTCCGATTTCCAAGGGAAGGGGAAGGACAGCTTCACGGTTGCGGACGTAATCGACATAAAAACGAAAAAGAAATAATTTTTCGATAAACATCCTTGGGTGGTGAAATGGCGGAACCTCAAAAAAGAAGGCGGAAAATCGGGGATTTCAAGAAGGGTGGCGGGGATAATATTTACCCCCGGAATCATTTTTGGTACAGGAATGCATGGGGCGCTGTGGAGAAATTGCACGAATCCCAGTCGCAAACGAGCACGCCGCCCAGCATGGAGCCCGAGCATTCGGCATTCCTTAGCGCACTTCGATCATCCATGCTTGAAAAAGGGAGGATCAAGCAAAGTGAAATCAATTTGCTTTACGAACTAGTAAGGCGCTACAAGCCCTAGCATGGCGCTGGATAAATTTGGTGGACAGAATTGGTTTTATTCCCTATTCTCCAGATTATCCCTATTCTTCTATTCGTATTCAATCGTTGCCGGCGGCTTTTGGCTCACGTCATACACGACACGGTTTACGCCCCTGACATCATTTGAAATCCGGCTGCTTATTTTTTCCAGCACATCGTAGGGGATTTTTGCCCAATCAGCAGTCATGCCATCCTTGCTTGTAACCGCTCGAAGCGTAATGATGTATTCATAGGTGCGCTCATCTGCCATTACACCAACCGTCTTGATCGGAAGGAGGGCCGCAAAATACTGCCAAATTTTATCCTCCAAACCAGCTTTTGCGATTTCATCCCTGAAAATGAAATCGGCCTCACGGACAATCCTTACATTCTCTGGAGTTACCTCCCCAACAATGCGGATTGCTAGCCCAGGCCCTGGGAATGGCTGCCTCCAAACACGCAGTTTTGGAAGCCCAACAAGTTCGCCTAGGGCCCTTACCTCATCCTTGTAGAGCTCTTTTAATGGTTCAATCAATTTCAAATTCATCTTTTCCGGAAGTGTCAAATTGTGATGGCTCTTGATTTTGTCTGCCGCTTTTGATGCCTGCGCACTCTCAATGCGGTCGGGATATATCGTCCCTTGCGCCAAATAGCCTATTGCCGCTTTTTTTCCAAGCTCGCGCGCCTTCTTTTCAAAAACCTCGATGAATGTGTGCCCTATAATTTTTCGCTTTTGCTCGGGATCAATCACTCCCTTAAGCTTCCCAAGGAAAATTGCCGAGGCATTGATCATCTCAAAATGCCTAAAGCCCATTTGCTTGAAAAATTTTTCCGTCTCTTCTACTTCCCCTTTCCTCATTAAACCAGTGTCGATGAAAACGCTATAGAGCTGCTCGGGAACCGCCTTGTGGATGAGGGCAGCTGTGACAAGCGAATCAACGCCGCCGGAAACAGCAATGAGGACTCCTGCGCCCTTAGCATCCTTTTGAATTTCAGAAATAAGCAATTGGTCGAGCCCCTTTAGGGAATAATCTTTCCTAGCGCCACAAACATTGTATACGAAATTCTCATACATTTTGCTTCCATTTAGGGTGTGCGCGACTTCCGGATGGAACTGCAGCCCGTATAATTTCCTGGCGCGGTTTTCAAATGCCGCTATCGGGCATTTTTCGGTTGAGCCGGTGATTTCAAAACCCGCCGGAAGCTGCGTTACGGCATCCCCGTGGGACATCCAGACCTGCTCATCAGTTTTCATTCCCTTGAAAAGTTCGGAGTGCTTGGATGTTTTCATCATCTCCTTCCCATATTGCCTCTGGTCGCCCCGGAATGCTAGTTTACCCCCAAAATGGTGCGCAATCATCTGCTCGCCGTAGCAAATCCCAAGGATTGGTACCCCTAGCTCGAATATTTTGTAGTCGGGATGGATCGCATTTTTCCCTGTTATTGCAGCCGGTCCACCCGAAAGGATGATCCCAACCGGTTTTAGTTTCTTTATTTCGGCTGCAGGCGTTGCGTAGGGAAGAATCCTTGCGCTTGCGCCAAAATCCTTGATGCGCCTTGCAATCAAATGGACGAATTGGCCGCCAAAATCAAGAATTACTATCATATTTACCTGCCTTTTAGTTGAAAATTATACCCCTTTTGGTTGAAATAAATATATGGAGGGGCGTAGGCAAAAATATTCCTAAATGCCCCCAAAAATCGCCGGATAAAACCAGCAGAATTAGCAACTATTTGAGGTGAAAGAGGTTTAAATAAGTATGCAATTTGTTGCTATATTTGGCGAAGCGCGCCCATTCTTTGACCCCTTGTAATGAGGAGCGAATTTTCATCCATCGAGATATGGACCGGATCCTTTGGCCTAAGCCCCAGTTTCTTCACGAAAGCAGCCGGAATGGTCACCGCCAGGGATGAACCCACTTTGACCATGTGGCGCTCCTCTTTGCCGCGATTTCCTATTGCTTCTAGAATCTTTATTATGCGCTCAGCATATGCGATCTCGCCGCATTTATTGCACTTGTAGGCATCGACGTAAATGCCTGGATCGGCTTCGTGCCTTATTGCCTCCATTTTTCCCTTCCCGCAAATTGGGCACGCCTTTCCCTCAAATTTCATATCTATCGCCTCTCACGTTCCAAAAGCCGTAATTATGTAAAAATAATCTTCAAATTCCATGAAGATGACTATCAATTCCCCCCTCTCAAAAAATTTCCTGCTTTTGAATTTGTTAGGCGCCTCCTCCAATTCCCGCTTTCCTTGATGGACGCAATTGATCACCAGCCCCTGGTTTACATTGCGCTCCCTTTCCTGGTGGTAGTGGTCCGAAAAATAATATTCCTTTTTCGCCATCCAAATCTCTCATACTTATATGTAAGTACGCGTAAGTATTTAACTGTATCTGATGGGTTGGGTGCGTATGGGGGATAATAGTGTTTGGTAGAAATAATTGAAACAAAAAGTTGATTTTTTCACTTCGCCAATCGTAGAATCGCAGTTTAATGGGCAACGTATTTAAACTCCAACAGCCTAAATGTTGCATGGAAACAGGCATCAAGGTCGGGGATATCATGAAGACATCCCTTGTAACCATCAATGACAGCGCAACGATCCAGGAAGCGGCAAAAATAATGAAGTCAAAGGAAATCGGAAGCCTTCTTGTCAAGGATAAGAACAAGAAGATTTATGCGATTTTGACGGATAGGGATCTGGTCGAAAAGGCTGTTGCAAAGGGCTTAAAGAGCAATTTCAAGATTGCAACCCTTGTAAGCAAGCCATTGGTAGGCATTTCTCCTGATTCTGATATTTCAGAGGCTGCAAAGCTTATGGGAAATGAGGATCTTAGGCGGTTGGTGGTTCTAAGGGAAGGAAAGCTTATAGGCATCCTATCCGAAAAGGACATCGTCAAGATATCGCCGAGTTTGTATGACCTGATTGCGGAAAAAGTCGAAGGGCATTTGAGATAGAATTAGTTCACATTAATCAAGAAAAGAGCCTTTTCATATTCTGAATTTTTTTAGGAATGGGCTAAAATTTTTGGCCTATCAGAAGCGGCAAATAAGATCCATTTTGGGTTTTTCCTTTGCCATGATTGGGTTTTTTTGAGTAACCTTTGTGCATGGATGGCTCCAGGACTTTACTGGATGAAATGGAGTCAACAATGCATAGGGCTCAAAATGGGCTAATTCTCATTTGATTTTTTCCGTAGCGGTTTCCATGGCAAAAACATTCATTGAAAATACAGGTGAGGCATATGGGAAAGACTTACATAGACACGGTAAAGTATTTGGTGAAGGCGAATTTCGAAATCGATGGGATAGTTGAAAAGCCAGACATTGTGGGCGCGATATTCGGGCAAACCGAAGGGCTCCTTGGGGATGAGCTTGATTTGAGGGAGCTCCAGAAGAATGGGCGGATTGGCCGCATTGAGGTCAATGTGCAGATGCGAAACGGCAAGAGTTTTGGGAACATCCTGATCCCTTCGAGCCTGGACATGGTCGAAACTTCAATTTTGGCAGCCAGCCTTGAAATTGTCGATAGGGTTGGGCCGTGCGAGGCCAGGATCAACACTGAAAAAATCGAGGATACAAGGAACCTCAAGCGCAAGATGCTTCTTGACCGCGCAAAAGCGCTTCTCAAGAATGTCATCATGGACGAAATTCCTGAGAGCAAGGAGCTTGCCGAAATGGTGCGCGCGGATGTCAAGATTGCCGAGGTCGCAACATATGGCGAGGACAAATTGCCATGCGGCCCCGATATTGAAAAGAGCGAGGCAATCATCATCGTGGAGGGCAGGGCTGATGTTGTCAATATGCTCCGAAACGGCATGAAAAATGTCGTAGCAATCGGGGGCGCAAATGTTGGCAAAACCATAGTCGAGCTCTCGCAGAAAAAGGATGCGACCCTCTTCCTTGACGGGGATAGGGGCGGGGATATCATCCTTCGCGAAATGCTGCATGCCGGCAACATTGATTTTGTTGCCAGGGCGCCAACGGGCAAGGAAGTTGAAGAGCTGACCCGGAAGGAAATCATAATGGCCCTTAGGCGGAAGATACCTGGCGAGCAGGCGGAAACGGAACTAAAAGAGCAGATTGAAGGCCGCGAAAACCGCTATGACAACCGCAAGCGCTTTGATAAGAAGCGCGAGGAGGGGTGGTACCAGAAGGTTGGTTCGCCAGCAAACGGAAATGGGGGGGGAGCGCCAATAGGGGGTGCCAGGGGCCCATTAGCATCAGACCCAGCTCCACAGGCGGATTTGCAATCGGATGCTCCAATTCAGCAAGCCCAAGCGCCAGTAGCTCCAATCCAGGATGTTGTTTCCCCGGAGGATACTGCTAAGGTTGATTTCCTTCGCGCGAACATGAAAACCCTCGAAGGCTCCCTAAAGGCGAAATTCTACAATTCAGACATGAATGAGGTTGGGGAAGCGCCAATCCGCGAGATCATGAAAGTGCTCACGGAAACAACCGGCGTTTTTGCGGTCATCCTCGATGGGATTGTCACGCAGCGATTGCTTGATTTGTGCGAGCAGAAGGGGGTATCATTTGCAGCCGGGATAAGGGCAGGAAACATAACAAGGAAGCCAAGCGGCGTCAAGATAGTACTCGCGGAATAAGGGCGCTGGCTTTTTCCTTTCTTTTTATTTTTTTTTCCTTTATTTTTTTTATTTTTACTAATATTTCACCTTATTGCTTTATTTTTTTATTCCTCAAGCGTTTGGATGATGGGTATGGCAACAATCGCAGATCTTGCAAATGCGCTATTCCTGCCCTTGCTGCTTTTTTTCATCCCCTTCCTCATCCTAAAACTTGGGGGCAAATCCTTGCCAAAATCCCTGCAATACCTCTTTGTCAACAAGTCCGATTATTCGCCATTTTCCGGCCTACCTGCAACCATTGCCTATGCCTTTATCCTCGTAATTGCAATGCTGGCACTAACCGCCCTCGAATCCGCGGTTTTGTTCCAGCTTGGGCTTTTGGATTTGGATAAGGTGAGTGAGCTCATAAAAAGGCAAACATCAATCGTTTTGATTGTTGCAATGTTCGTTTCGCCAATTGCCGAGGAGGTCTTTTTCAGGGGGCTTTTGCAGCGCCGATTTGGCATGCTTTTTAGCGCCGCCGCCTTTGGCATTTCGCACGCACTTTACAATTCGGTTGCCGAAATCGTTGGCGCATTCACCCTTGGGCTATTGCTTTCTTTTTATGTTGCCAAACGGAAGTCGATTGCCGCGCCCATCCTTGCGCATATGTTTTACAATTTGCTTTCGATTGCCTCCCTTACGTGGCAGTAGGCATTCGAATTGGATAAGTTGCTGCTTTGGTCTGATCAGGCCCGTATTTTTGAAGTTGCATTTCCAATGCGTCCGTTCAACGCATATGGCGCTTATTCTAAAGGTTCAACAAACAGGCTGGTATAAAAAGCCCATTTTGCACTTTAATTCCATAATTTCGATTGTTTTGATCATTTCTTAAAGGTGGTTTTCATGGCCATGGCTAATGTTTTGGATCAGATGAAGGATATTCTAAAAAAGCCCAAAGAGAAGAACATGGCAGTTCTTGTGGATGGGCCAAATATGATCCGCAAGGAACTGGGGATCGATCTTGACAAGGTCAAAAAGAAGCTCCAAAAATACGGGAAAATAAAGGTCGCAAAGGTCTTCCTTGACCAATTCGCAAGCGACAAGCTAATCGAGGCTGTCACAAACCAGGGCTATGAGGTAGTGATCATACCCTCGGATGTTGATGTTGCCCTTGCAATTGAGGCAACGGAATACATGTTTTCGCCGTACATTGACATCATAACTATTGTTTCGAGGGATTCGGATTACAAGCCAGTGCTTACAAAGGCAAAAGAGCACGGGAAGGATACCATAATTGTTGGCACCGAGCCGGATTTTTCATCCGCCCTAAAGAACACCGCCGATATTGTGATTGACTTGAAAGCGGAAGGTGCGCTGATGGAGCGAAGGGAACCTAGGGAAGATAGGAGGGACTATGGCAGGGAACGTAGGGTGCACAATGAGGAAAGGATTGAGCAAAAACCCGATTTACCTGGCAAAAAATCAGAGCCAAGCATTTCCCAAAAGCCCGTCGAGGAAAAATCCAAAGTTGATGCAGCAATTGAAAAATAATTAGGGAAAAATTCATTCAATTCCTTTTTTAGTGCTGAAAAATAGTTAGGGAAAAATGCCCTCAATCCCTCTTCTGATGCTTTGCCGCAAAGGGCCTTTTTGCGCCAACTCCCCCTAATTCGAGCATCGGATTTTCCACTATAATCCTATTCACTACTGGGGTAAGCACTAGGATAAATGCGGCAGTTCCAATAAGATGGTAAATCGTGAAAGGTATCTGCCCGGCAATTGTCATTGCAAGTGGCTGACCAAATTGAATCCCGAAAATGAACGCTGTGATTGCATCATAAAATATGGTGCCCACGAGCCCAAATCCGAGGTAATATTTCATTTTTTGCCTATTATTGCTTGAGAAGTATTTTCCGGCAGCAAATCCAATGATTCCGTAGGCAATTCCAGTGTAAACCGTCCACATCCCAACCCTTCCCGAAATGAAATCAAATGATAGCAGTGCAAGGAATGAAAACAAAAAGCCGGCAACCTTTCCGTATTTCCTGGCAAATGGCAGCATTGTTGCCATGATTGGCTCCATGTTGGGAAGGGGCATTGGGATTAGCCGGATAAGTGAAACGAATGCGAGCCCGAGGGTGAATTTAAGTCCGTTAGCCATTTTTTTTCACTTTTTCCTGGAAATGTAAAGGTATGCCCCGCCAAGCGCCATGAATAGGATTGCGCCGTAAATTATGCTTGATACTCCGCCCGAAAAGAATCCTGTTGCAGGTGTTGTATCATTTGTTGAAATTGCCTTTGCGCTTGCTTCTTGAGTGCTTTGTGCGGTTGGCTTATTATTCGTTGCGGGTTGCAAAGAAACTTTAGGTGTGGGGGAGGGGGAAATGGCGGATGGAATTATCTTTTTATTTGCAGGCGGGGATGCCGATGCGATTGTTGTTGGAGATGGCGAGGTGGAAGGCCTTCTTGTTGGCGTGGCTGCCGGGGGGATGTAATTGGTGTTTGGGCCCGATGAGGAACTTGATGAATCCGTTGCAGGAGTTGAGGTTGCAGTTGGCGTGGGGCTAGGCGACTGAGGAATTTCAGAATGGCAAATAATCGCGCCGGAAAAGTGGTTTTTCATGGCCATAATTGCAAAAGCAGTATCCAAAGCATTTGATCCGGCGCCAAATCTTAGGGTATCGCGGTAGCCGCCATCGGGGTTTTGGAGGCAGCGCAGGTTTTGGGCGGCAATAAGTGAATTGTTTGTGTCGCCGAATAGGAAGAGGACGTAGCTGACAATAGCCGGTGCGAATGTTGCATTCGAATTGTTGTTGAAATTTGAGGCCGTCGAATTTCGAAGGAATGCTAGGGGGCCAAGCAAATCCGCCTCATCGTAGCCAATTTCTTTCAATGCCAATGTTACAAATCCCGTCTGGGAGTAGATATCGGGCCCAAGCGACCAGAAATCGCCAACGATCACGCTATTTGTCAGGTTGAACGAACCGTCGGAATTTTTCAACGAAATGAGGAAATTTGCGGATTCGTTTTTTATGGTCTCATTTAATGCTCCGGCTGCATTCAACCCGAGCAATGCCATTGCCGTTGAAATTGAATCCTCGGATGGCGCCCACACCTGTTTTGCCCAGTCGGGATCTTTGCAGTTTTCAACGCATTGGGAATAGCCCTTAAATCCCCCTCCAATTCCTTGCATTGAAATAAGCCTTCCGGAAACATCGCTTATGTTCAACCCACTCATATTCCCAAATAATGCGTACGTGAAAAGGCTGATTCCTGGGATATCCGCCTCCGCCCACGAGTATGACGCAGGGTTCTCAAGGTCGGATTTGAGGTATTGCAGGGCAGCGCTCACATTTGTGGAATTTCCCTCGAAGGCAAAAAGTGCCATTGCGGCAGCCGCTGAATTTGGGGATGAGAATGGATCAAATGAGCCGTCGGCAAGCTGCCTGCCTTTCAGGAAATCCGCCGCAAGAGTAAGGTTTGCATCCGCGTTCACTAATCCGGATGCTAGCCCAAAAATAATTATTGACACCAATGCGATCCGTCCCTTCCTGTTTCCATCGTACATAATCATCCCCCCTCTTATTGGATGGTTCATCCAACCGTTGGATTATATATCCAATAAGGTTTAAAAGGGTTGCGCGGCATCCGGATTAAAAGTTTAATGGGCTGCGGAACCGGATATGCCCAAACCCAAGCCCGGGCATAATGCCCTCACTTCTTGTGCAAAACCATCCGGATGAAAAATAATATAAACTACGGATGCGTCGGGTTAGTTATGGGATCTTTCGACGCATTGCTCAAAAAAGGAAAAGCGGGAAAGGGGCCCTCCCCATCGTTCATGCGGGTGGATTTGGCGCGGGCGCTTTGGATACTCTCACAGGGAGAAATCTCGCGGAAATCACTTTCGCAAAAGCTTGCGGTTGGCGAGGGAAGCACCAGGAGCATTTTGGCGCATTTCTCCAAAAAAGGGCTAGTGAGGATAACAAAGCAAGGATGCACTCTTACAAACCGGGGATTAGGCTTCATTCATGCAATAAAAAAATCCGTTTTGAAGGTTTCCGGCGTGAGGGGCAGCCCGATTACCTTCAATCACCCTGCATTTGGCATCCATTTGCGTGCGCTTGGAAGGAAATTGAAGAAAGGATTGGAAGAGCGCGATGAGGCAATCCGGGCGGGCGCCTCCGGTGCAACCGTTTTGATGGTGAAAAAAGGGAGGTTCGCGTTCCCCGGCTCCGAAAGCAACGATTTCGTCAGGGGGGAGGTAGCAAAGGAACTGAAGAATGAATTCAATGCGCAGGACGGCGACGTGCTCATCCTGAGCTATTCGCACAACGGCCTCTCAGCCGAAAGGGGCGCGTGGAATGCGGCGATATTCCTGATGCAAAAGTGAATGCTGTTGCCCTATTCAAAGCATTGAGGAGTCGATATTTCCCCTGCTTATAGCGAATAAGGCAATTATTGGAACTTTTTGTTGCCTTATTCTAATATAGCGGTCATATTTGATTGTTCCATTATTTTACTTAACCGCTATAATGCATATCCGGCCCATCATTCCAACCTGATCACTTGATTGCCGGATTCTGCTTCTCGAACCTGAACTCTAGTTCCGCATCTGAATTCAGTTTGTAGTTGTCAACTGCCACCATGACTATTCTTCCATCAACGTAGTATTGCCAGTATTTTCCGGAATTATCCGTGTTTTCCTTAAGGCCGCCAACCGAATAGACGTAGGAGCCGAAGGGGTATTTTTTATAGCCGATTTGCGCGACCCTCTGGAATGCCTCAAGTGCGGAAATTCCCCTTTGCGATTCAATTATCCTTGTGGTGCTGATTTTACCGTCGTTTACGATGAGGGTTATGGTTATGTTTGCGCTCGCATTATTATTATCCTGAATAGCCGCAGGGCTTATGGTTGCAATTGAAATGCCCGGTTGATTTTGCAAGCCAATGCATCCTATTAGGGAAATAGTTGTGGCTAGGAAAATAAGGGAAAAAAGAAATAATTTCACTATACTTCACGATTTCCTTAAGACGAGCAGTATCCCCATCCGCAATCCGCGCATGTCAGGCAGCCCTCCTTCTTTTCAAGCTGCTGCGATGTGCAGGCGGGGCATTGCGTTATGCCCTTGTCGCCAAAATTCACTTCGGAAAAGCCCGTATGCATTTGCGGGCCCGCCTGGGGCAGGCTAGAGCCGCCATCGGACATGACCTTGTAGGCCGCCTCATGCTTTTCGAGGAGCGAATCGGCTGTGATTGTCATTGTCTGTTTTTGCGAATGGGTCGAACCTTGGGGGATATTGGAATTTCCGTTAGCTGAACTATGCCCATTTGCGCCCTTAGCCATATTTGCGCCCATTGTTGCCTCCCTGCCTGCGCCTATGCCAGAACCCATTGATGTTTCTTTTCCTGCTGAATGTGTTGCCTGTACTGTCGTGCTTGCCACTACTTTTTTAGGCGGGGCAACCAGCACCTGGTCCTTGATTGATGTATCCCTAAAGACCGTGACATCCTTGCATCCAAGCCTGTATGCGAGAAGGTAGCTTTCGCGCATGTCATCAACTGTGGCATCCGCAGGGAAGTTGTTGGTTTTACTGATGGATGAATCCGTCCAATTCTGGAATGCCGCAAGCATCCTTATGTGATCCTCGGGGCTGATATCCATTGCCGTTACGAAAACCTTTTTCAGGGATGGGGGAATGTAAGAGACGCTTTGGATGTTTCCGCCGCTATCGTTGATTTCCGCCATCAATTTTTCATCGTAGAGCCCCTCATCCTTCATGGCCTTTTCAAAGGCGCCATCCACATAATAGAAGCTTCCCACTTTCACATTCTTTTCGAATACGAGCGCGTAGACCGGTTCAATTCCCGAGCTGCAGCCTGCAATCATGGAAATGCTGCCGGTTGGGGCAATCACGGTTGTGTAGCCGTTTCTTACGCCGTATTTCTTCACATCCTGCGCAATTTTGTCCCAATCCAATTCCTTGTTTGCAGCATAAGCCCCAGAGAGCGGTAATTTCCCTTCCGGATAAAAGCTCTTGTTGTAATATGGCAGGCTTCCCCTTTTCTTGGCAAGTTCAATGGATCCAACCTTGCTCCAGTAGTTGATGAATTCCATGAGCTTTTCGGCAAAACCCCTGCCCTCATCGGAGTTGTATGCGATTCGCATTTCATAAAGCAAATCCCCAAAGCCCATGAGGCCAAGCCCGATTTTCCTTGTTGCAAGGGTCATGTCCTCGAATTGCTGCAATGGGTGCTTGCTCACATCGATCACATTATCCAAAAGCTCCGTAGTTTGCAGGATTGTTTCCTTTAGCCCTTCCCAATCGAAGTAGGTTTTCCCCAACTCATCCTCCTTTGCAAAGTGCCAAACGTTGATCGAGCCCAGGTTGCATGATTCGTAGGGGTAAAGGAGCACTTCGCCGCATGGGTTTGTTGTGACAATTGGCCCCAGGTGATCCAGGAAGGGATTGTACCTGTTTACCGAATCATAGAATATGACCCCCGGCTCCGCCGATTCCCAAGCCTGATAGACGATCATGTCAAAGAGCCGTCTTGGATTGATTGTCCGCACGGTTTCGCCGCTCCTTGGGTTGACCAGTGGATACGGCTCGTTTTTATCGTAATATTGCCAGAAATCGGGCATCAGAAGAACGGAAATGTTGAAGTTGCGAAGCGCCCTGTTCCCCTCCTTTGCCTTGACAAATTTTTCTATGTCGGGATGGTTGCTGTTAAGTATTCCCATATTGGCGCCCCTGCGGATGCCGCCTTGCTTTATTACTTCTGTCATGGTGTCGAATAGGCGCATGAAGCTTATTGGCCCGCTTGCTATTCCGGATGTGGAGGAAACAAAATCCCCCTCCGGCCGAAGCTGCGAGAAGTTGTAGCCCATTCCTCCACCTGATTTGAATACAATTGCGGTGTTCTTGAGCCCCTCCATGATGCTTTCAATTGAATCTTCAACACCAATTACAAAGCAAGCGCTTCCCATCCCCAGGGAATTCCCAAAGTTGGCAATTGCTGGCGTGTTTGGCATGAACTTGCGTGAAACCATCACATCGTAATTCCCATCCATTTCCTTTTCGTGCACTGCAAATGTGCCGGTTGCGAAAAGTTCCATGAATTTGCTAAATGGCATCCTCATCTGATGGAGTTTGTTCATCCGATCAAACATCCGCTTTAGGGCTTCCAGATGGTAGCGGTTTAAAAGATATTTCCCAATTGAATATTTGAATTCGTGCGTTGCGGTATCGAATTCCTCGTGCGGCGCAACCTTTTGCCCGGCTTTTAGGTCAAAGACCCTTTCGTCATAAATGATATTCGGAAGCGTCGAATGCACCGCAATCCTTGTGAATAGCTGCTTTGGCGTTTCTATGAGCTTTCCATCCTCGCTTTTGCGCAGGTAGCGCGCCTTTAGCACTTTTAGGGCGTTCAAATCAAAGCGCTTGTCGACCTCGTCGATTTCCTCCTTCTCAAGCACGCGCTTTTTTTCCTCCCTAAGTTCGGCGCGCTGCTGCCTGTAAATGATATATGCCTTGGCGGTTTTTGCATAACCGCCTTCGATTAGGACTTTTTCAACAATATCCTGCACATCCTCAACGCCTGGCGTAGCGCCTTCCCCGAATAGTTTTTCCATCTGGTCGACAACGGTATCGGCAAGCGCGGATGCAAGCGCCTTATCCTTTCCCCCAACGGCCTTTGCAGCCTTCCAAAGGGCGCTAACTATCATGCCCTTCTTGAATTCGACAATCCTGCCGTCGCGCTTCCTGATTTTCCCTATGTGTGTGTTTCCGTTGCTTGTCATGGCCTCCCCACCTGCTGGCACATTGAAATATGCTGTTTTACGCTCCTCCATCCCTTACCACCTCGTATCGAAGCTTGCGAGTCCATCCCATTCAAAAAAATAAAAAATTCCATCCAAACCACTTTTGAAAAATAAAAAATGTGTGTTTTTTCCCCTAAAAACATTCATCATATGTGCGACCATTTTGCCATTTTTACTTTAAAATCCACTCATTTTTTCAGCAATTTCTTTACCTCAACTTCGAACTCATTGACAAACCTATGGGGACGCATCCCCCTACTTTTTTCGCAGACTTAAATCTGCTCATCGAGAGGTGTTTTCCCCCTCCCGATGTCGGATCGTCACCCCCTCTAGGTTGATCCGACTGCTTATTTCGACATCACTTCTTCAACAGCTTCTTTACCTCAACTTCGAATTCATCCAAATCGGCGAATTCCCGGTAAACGCTTGCGAACCTTATATAGGCGACCTTGTCAAGCTTCTTGAGCTTTGCAATGACCATTTCCCCAATTTCGGTTGATGTGATTTCGGTGCCCTCCTTCTTGCGGATGTCGCGCTCAATTTCATCCACTGTTTCCTCGAGCTTTTCCCTGCTCACGGGGCGCTTTTCGCATGCCTTGAGGACGCCGCTTTCGATTTTCGCCCTGTCGAATGGCTCGGTTTTGCCATCCTTCTTGCGGACAACCAGGTCGATGAATTCAACCCGTTCATAGGTGGTGAAGCGCTTTTCGCATTTCTCGCACTCCCGCCTGCGCCTGGTTACGGCAAGGTCCTCCGCATCGCGTGAATCCAAAACCTTCGTTTCCATATGCGCGCAGTAAGGGCACCTCATGAAACCAACCTCTTTCCAGACAAAAAATGGCGTAAGGCGTGCTATATATTGTGGATTTTGCCTCGCTTGGTACTATATATTGTGTCTGAAAGCATCAGTACATACAATAGATGGATATTTAAAGGTTTCTTTTTCCGAGGCAAATCAAAGGAAAAAAAGCAATAAAATAGGAAAGGATAACGCCCCTTCCTCGTAAAAACCGTTTTTCATATCGGTACCGATATTGGGAATCGTCCAGCCTTACGAGGGAAGAAAATCCCATAAAGAGGAGGTTTTAGACCATCACTTTTCAATCAAAATAAAATGTTCAGGGAAAAGGGCTTTTTGGAGGGAATATTGATTGGCATTCCATCGGTTATTATCCCCAGCCCCCGAAGAACTGCCAAATCCCGTGAGACCGCCTCCTGCTTCCTTCCAAGAAGTCCTGCAAGTTTGACTGCGCCGTCTTCCGGATGGCTGTTGATTGCCCTAAGCAGCCGAATTCTTTCCTCGCTAAATAACGCCCCCATTTTGTTTTGTTCCACGTAAAGCATCGTTTTACCGCTTTCCTCTACGCCCGTTTTGCCAATAACGGCCCGCTTAAACTCGTCGAAATTGTCAACAATTTTAATGGTTAGGTTTGCGTTTAATCTCATGGTTTTGTCGCCTCTTTTTCATGCCGATATTCCGAATAATATTTTTGCCAATTCCGGTGGACATCCTCAATTGCAAAGGCAAGCAAATCTTTTACGGAAAAGTCTGGCAGTTTCATTTTCCTTCCAATTGACCCGCGTGGCAAATATCGCAGGTCCTTATGGAAAAAGCCATGCGAAGAATCATACGTGACCAATGGCATGCGCCCGTTCCTTTCGATTGCGAAGTAAATTACCACAAAATCGGCCAATCCTTTCTCGTATCTTGCAATTATTCTTACAAAATGCAAACCCTCGAAATCCAGTGGATATTCTGAATATTCTTCCTTCACTCAAATTCCCCAAAGCCCACCTCATAACCTGATATGTTATATAACACCAAAGGTTATATTTATACCTACCGGTCATTTTGTGCTGCTCTTAGAATTTCGCTGTGGGAAGGGCTATTTATTTGCGCGGTTGATGGAATATCAACTATTTGTTTATTGCCTATCAGAATACATCAATTTGGTGATTAGTGAAAATCCGCACCAAATTGGCGAATTACGCCAATCAGAAGCGGGTAAACCGCTTCTTTCCTATGATTAAAGCGGAACTCCATCTCCTTCACGTAAGGCAAATAATTTGCCTTGTTTATTCCATGATATTTGTGGAAGCGTTCTTTCGCATAACTCCAAAAGCCTTCAATGCCATTTATGTGGTTGTGCCCTTTTCCAAAGCTCTTCGAATGCCGTGAAAAAGTCAGAGGAGAAGGTGCTAAGCGTTACTAGGGGCTATTTTCCTATACCTAAGTAGCTTGAGCATCTGCAAATGAAGGCAATGTGGAGATTTTTTACTCTAGGGGGATAAAAGAGGGGTGGGGGCCCCGAAGGACCCCCAATGTGGGTTGAACCGTCGGCTTATCATTTTCAATTAGATGATCAAAGCCTATGGTGTCAATTTTTTTGTTTTTTATGAAATTGGGAGGAAAAACACCTTCCTTCCCACTTGAACCTTCCGCAATAATCCTTCCTTAACCAATCTGTTCAATCTTGAGGAAGCCGCGTTGCTTCCCTTATACTTGAATTTCATCTGCACCTGCTCGGCGCAGACCTTGCCTTTCTTCCTTGCATATCCAATTATGCCCTCATCAATCTCGGGCAGAAGTATTGCATCACGTGTTGCAGGCTTTGCTGCTATTTGAGCCTCCTTCCCATCGATTTTGGCCTCCAATTCCTTGATTTTATCCTCCAACGCAAGGAGCCTATCCAGCTTCGCATTGAGTTCCTTGAATAGGAGGTTAGTTGAGCTTCGTTCCTCGCTTAATTTGTGCATCAAGGTGGCGATGAACACGGGGTCCCTAATCTGCTCTTGGAACCTTTTGAATTCTTCCGTTACCTTTGCGAACTCACTCCCCTCCTCCATAATCCTTTTAAACCTCGTTTGCGTATCTGTTGTTGTGGGCTGAACTGGTTTGTTTTTTCGCATGCCAGTATTATGAACCTGTCATGACATTGTCGTGACAATTACTAATGCGGTCTGGTATATAAACTTAACTGTTAGGGTTGATTATGCCTTCCGAATCTGCACAAAAATCAGCGCAACAACTGCGGGCCATAGAAAAGAAGAATGGGGTTTCCTTTGAGCTCGAGGGGCGGCTGCCCTTTGGCTCGCCATGGCAATATGCCAAAACGCCGGAAAATAGCGGTGAACCTGTTGGCCAATCCCCTAAACAAACAAAAAAATATGTGTTCCGGAATGCCCTTGTGCTTCAAATTCCGCATGGCTGGACGGATTATAAGGCATCCCAGCTAAAAGCAAAAATCCAGCGGGCAATTTCACTTGGAAGCTCAGTTCAGGGAAAATTCGTTATTAGGGATGTGAGGCCAACTAGCCCAGAAGTCTTTTTGGCCAAAGGAATAATTGAGGGGCATTTTTATGGCTCTGATAAAAATCCCGCGCCCATGGAAATACAGATCCATGGACCGAGCCGGAAATTATTCCAGATCAGGCTCGCTATTGGGGAATTAAAGAGAACTGAAAAGGAGATTAAGCCGGCTAGGCGAAGGGCGCCTTTCGGCTTGGATGTGTGATAATCATGGCTCAAAAGCGCGCGCTTCTTAGCGTCTCAAACAAGGATGGGCTATTGCCCTTTGCCAGCTTCCTCCATAAATCAAACTACGAGCTTTTAGCATCCGGAAACACCGCCAAATTGCTAAAAGATGCCAAAATTCCCGTTGTGGATGTTGCTGATTTCACCGGTTCGCCCGAAATGCTTGATGGGAGGGTCAAAACCCTCCATCCCAAGGTGCACGGTGGCATTCTTTACCGGCGAAAGGACCCCTCCCATGCCAAAATCGCCTCCTCCCATGCAATTGACATGGTCTGCGTCAACTTCTACCCATTTGATGAAACACTTAAAAAAAGCAAGAACGCTGAAGAAATAATCGAAAACATCGACATAGGCGGCCCCGCATTAGTAAGGTCCGCCTCAAAGAATTTTGAGGACGTAATTGTAGTTACCTCTCCGAATCAATATGAAGGGGTAATTGCGGAAATGAAAAAAATGGGTGATGTTTCCCAGCAAATGCGCACATCCCTTGCAAAGGATGCATTCAATTTGGTAGCTGCTTACGATATTTCCATCGCAAATTATTTCAACCAGCTTTCAGGAGAGGGCGAATTCCCAAATATCTCCTCGATTCAGCTCCACAAAATCCAGGATTTGAGGTACGGCGAAAACCCGCACCAAAAAGCGGCACTATACAAATTCTATAATGCGCCCCTCACTTATGAGCACCTGGAAAAACTCAACGGAAAGGAGCTTTCATACAACAACATCCTTGACATCCAGGCGGCGCTCGAGCTGATCTACCAATTCAAATCCGAAAAGGAGAATATTTCGATTATTTTCAAGCATACAAATCCCACTGGAGCGGGGAAAAGCAAGGATCAATTGGAAGCGTTCCAAATGGCATTTTCTGCGGACTCTCTTTCAGCATACGGGGGGATAGTGGTTTTCAACCGCAAAGTAACCGCCAAAACCGCGCAGGCAATAATAAAGAATTTCATGGAAATAGTTGTTGCGCCGGATTTTGATGCGGAGGCGCTAGCTGTTTTCCAAACCAAGAAGAATTTGCGAGTGATCAAGGCGGACAAATTCCTCTCCGGAAACATTTACGCCGAAAAGCGCCGCATATCAATTACCGGAGGCGCGCTTTTGCAAACGCCAGATTATATTGAAAACGAATTCGACATGAAATCATTCAAAATCGCAACCAAAAGGAAGCCAACGGAAAAAGAGCTTTCCGCTTTGGAGTTCGCCTGGAAATTCATGGGCCACATCAAGAGCAATTCCGTTGTGTTTGCAACCGATGAGAAATTGCTTGCAGTTGGCGCAGGCCAGCAAAGCCGCGTTGATTCTTGCCAGATCTGCATAGAAAAGGCTGCGCGCGCCAAATTCGATGTAAAGGGCGCAGTAATGGCTTCTGAAGCCTTCTTCCCCTTCCGCGACACCATTGATTTCGCTGCAAAAGCCGGCATTTCCGCCATCATACAGCCCGGCGGCTCAATCCGCGACCAGGAGGTTATTGATGCTGCAAACGAGCACGGTATTGCGATGGTACTAACCGGAAGGAGGCATTTTAGGCACTAGCTCTTTTGCATTGTTGCACTTTAGGCATTAGCGCGCTGGTCGAGCCTTACCCTTATTGCATTTAGCTGCTCTATATCGAGCTTGCCTTGGTCGAAATTTTCCAAAAGATATCTTTCCCTCACTTTTTCCCTACCTTCCCCCCCTTCGTATGCCTTCATTACCCATGCATAGAGCGCGCGTTTCTCGTCAATCAGCAAATCCTCGTTTCCGTTCAATTTTTTTAATATTGCAGGAGCATTCCGGATAATAAAATTATGCCCTGGCGTGTGCTTGTAAATTTCCAGGTATTTTGCCAATTCGGGATGATAAACAACGGAAGCCCAAGCCTCCCATTTTTTGAACAATTCCGTCTGCTCCTTGGGGATTACCTTAATTCGAGGCATATGATCTAGGAGCCTCCTCAAATCAAGGGTCGGCACCAGATCAGCAAATGCAGCAATTCGGCCAAAAAATTCACTATGATCGCGGAAGAGGTTCCAGAGATTTGTGTGCTTTGCAGACCAAATTGCGCGGATCCCGTTTGTATAGCGGCGTTCGCCATGCGGCAATGATACGTCCAGATGGGCTTTTCGAAGCGCAAGATATGCCAAAACTGCTTCTCTTGGAAAATCCCTTGCAACCGGTTCCTTTGGGGATGTTTCAGTCTTTGTTATGCGCAGGAATTGGGCAAAATCTTGGGCATGCATCGCAATATTGAATTTCGGATGTTCGGTAGCTTGGTTAAGCGCCTCAAGGAATTGTGGCTGCATATATGGCGTTAAGTCCCTTGGATGCAATTTTGCTGCGTGTTTTGCGAGTTCCCATCCCCTCGAAATTTGCCAATTGTCACTCTCTTGTATCAGATTTGGCTGTGAGCCGCCGGCTGATAATTCACCAAGTACAGCCAAAGCCACAATTTCCTTAGGGCCAAGCTTGAATAAATTGCCTGCAAGCACATCATCCCTAACTTTGCCAAGCGTTGTTCTTGCGCCTGTATGGATCTTTACTTCTTCTAGCCGCTTCAAGGATTCCAGCACTCCCATGCAACAATCCAGCTCTCAAAACTTTATTAACCTTCCAATGCGTACCCCTTCCATGAACCTTGACAACATTGCTATGGGCCGGTGTGAAAAGCTCCTCTTGATGGCAAAGGAAATGTACGATGAAGACAAGGCGCTTTCAAAGCGCTACGTCAGCCTTGCCCGCAAAATTGCCATGAGGCATCGCCTCCCTCTTGGCTCCAAATCCTTCTGCAAGAAATGCGGATCCATTTTCATTCCCGGAAAAACCCTCAAGGTTAGGGTTGCCAGCTCCAAAAAGGGCGTCATTTACGAGTGCCTGAAATGCAATGCAACTAAAATTTATCCATATGCGAAGGAAAAAGCAAAAAGGAAGGAAAAAACGAAATTGCAGGGCTGATCGTTATTTAATGCCCGTACCTTTGCTTTCCTTCAACTTACCTCCCTATACGAGGTTTTAAATATCTATTTTCTCTCAAAGCATACTCTTCTTTTTGTGGTCTATTATGGTAATGAAGTCTTTGGAAGTCCCGGCAGGAAGGCTGATTGATTCCACTGCCAAGCATCTCAAGGCAGTCCCCGAAATAAAGCCGCCCGAGTGGGTTTTGATGGTAAAAAGCGGATCGCATAACGAGCGCATCCCAACTGATGATGATTTCTGGTTCAAGCGCTGCGCATCAATCCTTCGCACACTCCTAACTACTGATCGCAAGAATTTGGGCGTACGCAGGCTCCAGCACAAATACGGCGGGCGCACCTCACATACGGTTGCGCGCTCCCACCACAGGAAAGCTGGCGGAAAGATAATCCGTGTTGCCATGCAGCAGCTTGAAAAGGCGGGGCTTGTTAAGAAGGAAAAAACCGGAAGGGTAATAACAAACGCCGGAAAGAAGCTTCTTGAAAAGAGCGCAAAAGCAGTTGCGGCCTAACAATCTTTTTAAAGCTCACAATTCCTTTTCTTATTCATGCCAAAACATCCTGCTTATGTTTCCGTACAAATACCCGCAGAAATAGGGCATTTACCAGCCACTGAGAAAAAAGCGCTAAGGCATCTGGTTCAAGCCGGAAGGCAAATAGACGAGATATATTGGCACCAAAACTCGCCTTTTGCTGCGTCCATACGCGATCTGGTCCAAATTGCTCTTAGATATTCAAGACCAGAAGAAATGCCCCACCTAAATCGTTATTTATTCCAATTAAACGCACATCATGGGCCGCACTCTAAAGCCGAGGGTAACCGAAAGATATTTCCCACATTCTCATACTCGGATTTGCAGGGGATACTCTCGAGAGCTCCCAAACCTTCGCGTGCTCAATACCTGTCCTCATTGGAAGAGCTTCGCCAACCGATTTTCTCCAGAACTTTCCAGGCGGTAAGACCTGAAGGGGCAAATTTTTACCACCCGCTCCTTGATCGGGAATTTATAGAATATGAAACTCATCGGGATGATAAACTAACCCCGGGTGTGGAGCATTTGCACTCGGTCTTAACGTTGACTGATAAGGGAGATCTCAAAGTAACTCCTTATGCTGAAAAATATAAGCAGCAATTACAGGTAGCTGCAGGCCATCTTGAAGCTGCTAGCAAAGTAACAGCAAATCGGCAATTGAGGAAATATTTGGTGGCTAAAGCCAGAGTATTAAGGAAAGGCTATGTGGGAAAATACGATCCATCGGATAGGTTATGGCTAAAATTGGATTCTGATATTCATATGGTCCTAAGCCCCGGGGTCGAAACCTACGACGACAATATGATGGGGCTTAAAGGGGCAGCCAGGGCAGTAATCATGATCAAGGACAAGCCCCGCACTGCCCAATTGCAAAAATACCGGAAATTGGCTGGGGAATTCGAGTCTAGCCTCCCGTGCAAGGATGATTATAAAAATTCAAATCAGTCAACTCCGCCAATTGATGTCGTTAATGCAATATATTTGGGTGGGCAGGCACATCGCATTCCGCACTTCATCGCATTCAATCTTCCAAATGAGCGGAAATACGGCTATAGGATTTTCATTATGAAGAATTCTGAGGAGGTCAGAGTCACCCAAACCAATTACAAGATCGCAAGAAAATTGATGTCCCAAGACCAGTTAGGCGAATTTTCCTTGAAAGACCTCCAAGATGCCTCAACTCTTGTGACGATGTTGCATGAATTCTCCCATTCTCATGGCCGCCTACAGGGGGGAACACATGACGATATCCATGCTAAGTTAGGTGAACACTACAACCGAATTGAGGAAGGCAAAGCCCAGATTTTAGGTCTCTTTCACCTAAGCAATCTTGTAAACCGTGGATTTATTACGGAGAAGCAGAAAAGAGCGGCTTATTTTGCAAATGTGCCTAGTATGTTAGGGACACTTAGGCATGGATTAGGTTCTGCGCATACCTATGGTTACGCTTATATCCTAAATCACTTTCTAGATTCTGGCGCTGTTTCCGAAAGAGGGGACCGTTACGATATCGATTACGAAAAGATGGAAAAAACTATCGCTAAGCTTGCCCAGAAAGTGCTTACGATCGAAGGAGAGGGCGATTATAGGGAGGCAGGGAGGTTTTTGCGGAAACATGCAGTTGTTAGGCCCGAAGTTGACCGTATGCTAAAACCTGTAAAAGGATTGCCGCACATCGTTCTTGAGTATCCGCATGCAGATTAGAACTGAATGTCAAGTTATTGTTACTAAAATAAATTCCCCTTTCCCTTCCCAAAGCCCATGCTCTTTTTCTGCGGTTGGGAAGATAACCCGCCTTGGGCGCTGTTTCCCAGCGAGGCATTTTGCTGCTCCCCGAATTGCTGCTGCTTTTCCGGATCCATCATCGTTACAAGCTGCAATGTGATTGGATCCGTTGGGATCACATCCTCTTTTTTCACTCCTAGTTTCAGGAAAAACCCATCCTTCCATTTTTCATCAATATCCCGCATGGTTGCCAATTTTGTAGCAGGAAGGCCAACCTCAACAAAATCACCAAAATCAGTCACGTTGAATGCATTAACGACCTTGAGAAGTGATCGGAAGCTCCAAACCGTGATTTCGCGGTCAAACAAATGCTTATACCCCAATTTCTCAAAATCCTGCGACATCTTGAATGCGTCCATTGCGCCAATCCCCAGCTTTTCATCCTCTCGGAGCATATACGCTTCCGAATAAACCGTTTCCTCCTCTGTCTTCTTATCGATGCGCACGATGAAATACGAGTAAACCCCATTCCCATAATCCTTGGCATGTATCTCTTCCAGGAATTCCCCTCCGCCGGCAAATTTCGTTTTTCCCTTGATGATTGGTATTTTCTTTTCCACATCCTCAACAGGCGTTGTGAAGCGCGCTTCAGGCAACCCCCATTTCATTAAGTGCACCGGTTTTTTCTTCGGGGGGAAAAGCGCCTTCATCAAATCAAGGTCGAATTGCATAAGCACCAATTCCCTTACTCTTTGCGCTTTTTTAAACCATCCCAATATTTCTACGCTATCAGCCTCTCCAGCAACTGGTACGCCTTCAGCGAATTTTTTTTCTCCAATATCATCACCGTATCCCTATAGCTGCTTAGGAATTCCTTCAGGTTTATCCCGTTTTCCGCGAGCTTGCCCGTCAAATATGCCACCACGCCCGGCACCTCCTCGATGTTTTCTGATGTGATAAGGCTCAGCGCCACCAAATCGTTGTTCTCAATGAGTATGTCGTGGGAATGCACGTGTTTCTTCAACTCCGGCACATATTCGTCCGGCAGCACGATCGTCACGCCGCTCCGGCTCTTTACTATTGAGAGCGATTCATGCAGATGCGCGCGTAGAGAATCATAGGCCCTGCTTGCAACCACCAATACGGAAATCTTCGTTGATAATTCCAGCTTGCTTCCCTTCAGCAATTTGCGGATTTTGCTTTCAGAACTCCCAGCTGCAATTTCCTTCTCCTCAGCTATCCGCTTCACCGCCGCCCGCACCGCTTCAATCGAGCCCCTCTCCCCCCTTTCCCTCATTTCCCGCTGCAGCTTCCGGGCAATCTCCGAAAGGTTGGCATAGCCGCCCTCGATCGCCTTCAGCAAATAGGGCTGCGACTCCAGCCTCTCACCCACCCTCCTCGCGACTGATTTTCCCATATACCAAATTTGGACAATAATGTTTAAAATTGTTCGTTTTTAGCCGAAAAACAGATATACTGCAAATTTCAGATGAAAGGGGGTGAATCGAATGGCAAAGAAGACCAAGCACAAGAAGAAGTGATCTTTCTGATGCCGGCGTAAGCGCGGCGTTTTTTTTATCCAAAGGGGGCAAATCCCTTCTTTTTTTATTTTTTCCATGCGCTGCATTTTTTCATTTTTTTGTTGTGGGAAATTTGAGGTTTTAGCCATTTGGCTTTTATGGGGGTTGATGAAATGAACAATATTTATTCGAGCTACGAGGCGCAGTCCGCAGAAAAGGCAGTGCTGCTCTACTCCGGCGGCCTCGACACCTCCTGCATGCTCAAGTGGATTCCGGAGCACTACGGTGCGGAGATAATCGCACTCACCGTCGATTTGGGGCAGCCGTCGGATTTCGAAAAAATCAGGCAGAAGGCGCTTGATTTGGGGGCGGTGAAGGCACTTGTTATCGATGCCAAGCACGAATTCGCCGGCGAGTATGTTTCCAAGGCCATCAAGGCGGAGGCGCTTTACGAGGGCAGCTATCCGCTTAGCACCGCTTTGGGTAGGCCGCTCCTCGCAAAAATAGCTGTTGAGATCGCAAAAAAAGAAGGCGCTGATGCAATCGCCCACGGCTGCACCGGCAAGGGCAACGACCAGGTAAGATTGGAGTCAGGAATACTTTCGCTTGCCCCGGAAATGAAGATTATCGCCCCGGTACGGACGTGGCAGATGAGCCGCGATGACGAAATTGCCTACGCGGCTGCAAACGGCATCGAAATTTCCCCGAAATCCCAATTTTCAGTTGATGAGAACTTATGGGGTAGGAGCATTGAAGGCGGAATCCTGGAAGATCCGTACGCTGAACCGCCGGATGAGGCATTCGAATGGTGCACGTTGCCGGAAAATTCCCCCTCCCGGCCGGAACACGCTCTCCTCGAATTTGAAGATGGAATTCCCCTCGCTTTGAATGGGATAAGGCTGCCTTTATGCGATTTGATCGCCGAGCTCAATTTGCTCGCCGGAAAACACGGTGTGGGCATAATCGACCATATGGAAGACCGCATCGTGGGGCTGAAGACGCGCGAACTTTACGAATGCCCGGCGGCGGTTTGCATATTGGCGGCGCATCAGGATTTGCAGAAGGCCGTTTCCACTATCCACCAGAACCAATTTGCGTCCATTCTAAAGGAAAAATGGGAGTTCTTGGTTTATGCGGGATTGTGGAACGAGCCCCTGAAGGAAAATTTGGATGCATTCTTCGATTCAAGGAACAAAAACGTATCCGGAGAAGTGAATTTGAAATTGTTCAAAGGAATTGCAAGAGTAGTGGGAAGAAAATCGGAAAACCTGCTCTATGATAAGAAGCTGGCGACTTACGGAAAAGGCCAGCTATTCAATCAAAGCTGCTCGCCGGGTTTCATAGAGCTATGGAGCCTGCAGACCAGGATGGCTGCCAAAATGAAGGTGAAAGAAGATGGTGTTGTGGAAAAAACAATTGAACATGCAAAAGGAATTGCTTGACTTCCTCAATAAGGACAATTGCGAGGCGGACGAGAAGCTGTTGCCTTTTGATTGCGAGATTTCCCTTGCCTACTGCAAGGCATTGCACCAAGCGGGCATCATCAGCCTTGAGGAGCTAAGGAAGCTGGAGGGCTGCCTGAACGATTTGCGAAATAATGCCTTGGGCGGTTCTGTCAGAATACTTCCCGAAGAGGAGGATTCCCATACGAAAATTGAGGAGCATCTCATAATGCAGCTTGGCGCCACGGGGAAGAAGATCCATCTTGGGAAATCCCGCAACGACCAGTCGCTTGCAGCAGTAAGGATGTTCAGCAAGAAGATGCTTGCCGAAACCATAAAGGAGATCGGCAAATTGATTCAGATTCTTTATGGGATGGCGGAAAAATATGAAGGCGTTCCAATGCCCGGTTATACACACATGAGAAAAGCCATGCCGACCACCTTCGGCTACTGGTGCGCGGGAATTGCAGAAAGTTTCGAAAACGATCTGGAAATATTGAAGATGGCATTCAAGCAGAACGATTCCTGCCCACTGGGGACTGCCGCTGGTTACGGCTCCCCGCTTGATTTGAATTGGAAGGAAATTGCCCTCGATCTTGGTTTTTCAAGGACCGAGGCAAATGGGATCCATGCGCAGAATTCAAGGGGGAAGGACGGTGCACTCACCTGTTTTGCCCTTTTGCAGGTGATGCTCGATATCAATAAGCTCGCAACCGACCTTATGCTTTGGGGCACCGAGGAATACGGCTTTATAGGGTTGCCGGATAAGCTTACGACCGGAAGCAGCATCATGCCTCATAAGAAAAATCCCGATGCCCTGGAATTGCTAAGGGCAAAAGCAGCCAAAGTGCATGCCTGCGCGTTCCATATAAGTCAGCTTTCCCTAAATTTGCCTTCCGGCTACAACCGCGACATGCAGGAGACGAAAAAGCCGTTGATCGAGGCCTTCGAGACCACTTTGGCATCAGTTGCGATTGCAATGCTGGTATTGGAAAATATTGCCGTCAACGAGGAAAAATTGAAGAATTCTGTCACTGAGGACATGCATTCGGCAGCCAAAGCAAGCAAACTTGCGCTGAATGGTATTCCTTTCCGGGACGCCTATCTGCAGATAAAAAAGCCTTAATACATTTGATTGCCTGGATGATGTTCATGAAACTAATTATTGAGCAAGAAATTTTCGAAAAGTTTTCAGGGCTTCATTTAGGCGTGGTGATGGCGAAAAATATCTCGAATAAGGGCTTTCCTGAGGAGATTTCGGATAAAACCAAAAACCTTGAAGGGATAATTAGGCAAAGACATACTTCCGAGATTTTAAGCCAGCAGCCTAAAATCGATGCCTGGAGAAAGGCATACTCCGCATTTGGCGCAAAGCCAAAAGAGCACAAATCTTCAGTCGAAAATCTATTTAGGCTTGTTCTTAGCGGCTCGGGACTTCGGCGGATCAATAAGCTCGTAGACCTGTATAATTTCATTTCCCTAAAGCATATGCTTCCAGTTGGTGGAGAGGACTTGGACAAAATCGAGGGCGATATACTTTTGACGTTCGCGGCTGAAAACGAGGCGCCCGTGTTGCTACTTGGAGATAAGGAGGCTAGGCCCCCAAAGAATGGGGAGGCAATATACAAGGACGGAGTTTCCGCAATTTGCCGGAGATGGAATTGGCGTGAGGCCGAAAGGACAAAGTTGACCGAAGAGACTAAAAACTGTATCCTGGTCATTGAAGGTCTTCCGCCAGTAAGCAGGGAAGAAATTGATGTCGCTACCAAAGAATTGCATGGATTAGTTGAAAAATATTGTGGAGGCATTGTCAGGTCCGAAGTTCTAGATGAGGCATCCCCTTTCTCCTCTATCGGCTAATTTTGCCAGCACCAACAAATCATGCCTCCGAAAACCCTTTATCCCCTTCGCGCTTTTTTAAACCATGCTAAAAAAAAGAAATAGGCAATATTTACGAGGAGGGTTGCCGGTTTGGACCATTTTTTCCATTTTGCTTAATTTTATTTTCCATTATTTTTATTTTTTTTCCAACCGATAGCTAAATATACCCGGGTGCATTACTAATTGCGGGTGAGAACTAATGGTCAAGAAGAAGGCCTCAAAGAAGAAGAAGAGGAAATAGGTTTTATAGCCGCGAAATAAGTGGTGAAAATCTTTTTCATTGAAATCATTCTTCTTTTTTTTCTTTTTTTTCTTTTCAGATCTGATTCTTTTCCATTCCCGTTTTACCCCCTAAAATCCATTTGTTTTCTTTTGGAGCCCATTGGTTCGATCCGGCTTTCCATTGGGGTTTTGCATCCACAACTTCTCATCCCCTATCTGCAAATTCCCATCCGTTTTCCATTCGAGTTTTTTAATCAAGCACCTATATAAAATCTCCCGCCTAATTTCCTCCATGAAAATCGAATTGGACATATCGAAGGGCGCAAATGAGAATGCGCAGGCGCTTTTCCGCAAGGGCAAGGAGGCCAAGAAGAAAAAGGAGAACCTGGACTTTGAAATAGAAAAGACAAAGCGCGAGCTGGAGCGGGTGAAAAACAAGCAAAAATTCGCCTCCCAGGAAGAGAAGGAGGAGCACAAGAAAAAGGTGCGCATCCTTGAGCAGCGTGAATGGTACCAAAAGTTCCACAATTTCTTCACATCCGAAATGCTCCTAACGATTGCCGGCAGGGACGCGCAGCAAAACGACCTCCTATTCTCAAAATACCTCGAGCCCAATGATTTGTTCTTCCATGCGGATGTGCATGGCGCTTCCGCCGTGATATTGAAGAATGGGAAATCCGCAAATGAGCAAAGCCTCAAGGAAACCGCGCAATTTTCCGTATGCTACTCGAGCGCCTGGAAGGGCAATCTTCACGTTGCAAACACCTATTATGTCGACAAGGGCCATGTGGAAAAATATTCCCAGGGCGAATACGTCCCAAAGGGGGGGTTCATGATCCGCGGGGAGAAGAAATGGTTCAAGAACATGGAACTTAAGATCGTGATCGCAGTTGAACGCACCAACAATGTGGAAAGGCTGGCGGTTGTGCCGGCTAATTACGATTTCCTTAACTCTCCCCGCGCGTTCATCAGGAAAATTATTGTACAACCTGGGCAAATTGAGAAAAAAGACCTCGCGAAAACGCTCGTGAACAAACTTCAAGCTGACTCGATTGACCTTGCTTTCGACCAGCTCATGCAGATGCTTCCGGGCAATTCGGAAATAATTTAGTTATCTTTCCGGCCTAACCGTTTTCAAACCGGCGATTTTCCCGTAATCTTTGTCCAATGTTGACAATGCAAACCCGTTACTGATGCAAATGGCGGCATGGATTGAATCGAATGTAGTCAGGGAATACCTTTTTGATAGTTCCATCGATTTTTGAAAATCCTCCTCTGTCATGTTGATAAAAATCAGCCCCGAATCATTGATAATCCTATTCATAAGCTCTTCGATTTCACGGATGCCATGATTTTTCCGAAGCATTGCCATGCGCATTTCAGTTAGGGTGAAAAGCGATGTGCAGCCGATGCCATCAAGTCCCAAACGCAACAGGTAATCCGCATATTCCCCCTTGGCAGTCCAATCCCATAGGATGCTCGTTTCTACGTATTCCATGCGGGCTCACCTGAACTTATCATTGCTTTCCTTCCAGAATTGTTCCTCCGCCAGTTTGCCCACGTCATCCGATTGGCCCAGCTTTCCCTTGCCCTTGAAAAAACCTGCGTACTTATTCCAGAAATTTTCCTCCCTGCCAGTATGGATTATCAGGTTTTTCCCTTTCTCCTCGGCCTTCACTCGCCTTCCCAGCCCCAGCCTTTTCCTCAATTTCGCCGGCATCTGCAACCTTCCCTTCCCGTCCATATTCAGGTACATTTTCCCACCTCCCACTAATTTGTGGGATATCCCACTTTATAAGCTTTTTGATTAAGATTTTCCCATCAAAAACATCATCAGCGCCTTCTATGCGGACCTTTTAGCAAAAGGTTCATCAAAACTTCATACCTTCCCCAGCAAGAATAACATCAATGCCTTCTGTGCATGCATCCTATTTTCCGCCTGCTGGAAAACCACCGATTGCTTCCCCTCGATGACCTCCTTCGTAACCTCATATCCCTTCTTTGCCGGAAGGCAGTGCATGAAGATCGCATCCTTCCTCGCAAGCGCCATCAATTTCCCATTCACCTGAAAACCGCCGAACTCCTTCATCTTCTGCTCCTTCAAATGCTCCTCGCCCATCGAGATCCAAACATCAGTGTAAACAACATCGGCATCCCTTACGGCTTCAACAGCGGAGTTGGTGAACGTGAGCTTCGCCTTCGATTTCTCCGCATATTTTTCCGCTTTTTTCATCAACTCCCCATTCGGCATGTAATTTTTCGGTGTTCCAGCAGCAAAATCCACTCCCACCATCGCACATGCAAGCATCAGTGAATTGCACACGTTATTCCCGTCCCCAACATATGCAACTTTCGCATCCTTCCAGCCTTTTAGCTCCTTGATTGTTTGTATATCCGCCAGCGCCTGGCACGGATGCTCCAGGTCGGATAGCGCGTTGATGACTGGAATTTTGGAAAATTTGGCAAGTCCCGCCACCGTTTCGTGCTTGAATACCCTTGCCATCAAAATATCCGCGTATGCGGAAATTGTTCGAGCGGTATCTGCGACGTCTTCCTTCCCGGCTGAAAGCTGCGATCCGGTGAAATTGACCGCGTGGCCACCAAGCTGCGTCATGCCAATTTCAAATGAAAGCCTAGTTCGTGTTGAAGATTTCTCAAAAAGCATCACCAGGCTTTTATGATCCAATTTGGAATAGTATTTTTCCGGATGCGCCTTTAGTTCGATTGCTAAATCGATGATTTTGGAAATCTCAAAAGGCGTTAAATCGCCCATACCAACAAGATGCCGGACCATGCTTATCCCCCCTGAATAATTAGATTGAAATAGTAGGGAAAATGGTTTTTAAACTTGGTATATTGACCCGCGCAGGACTAGTTAATGATCGGATGTATTTTTCTCCCTGATATCCTTACGATTGATTTCCCATAACCTTATAATCGCTTTTACTTTTTCATGGCTATATGTCGTTTTCAAAACGCCTAAGCCTTTTTCAGTAACCCCGCCGCTTTTTTTCAAAAGACCCCCATCAATCATCCTTTTTTCCATCAGAAAAATTCCCCCAGTCCCCTATACTTTTATTTTGGCCACTAATATGCTATTATAGAAAATATGGAAAGCTAAGGCAATGACTGACAGTAAGCTGTTTGAATATCAAGAGTCTGTCCGACATCTGTATTTTCCGGCCTGATCGGGAATCCAGGGGTATTTCAAAGTAGCTTAAATACTGGATTCCTGCTTTTGCAGGAATGACAGTCCGGGTCTCACCCCAGTTGTCTTATAGACTCCCAAAGATACCATGGAATCCAAATGTAGGGCGAAAAGGAGGTACCAATGCGTTTTTCCAGTGAGACCAGAGACCTGTTCTGTCGGAGAGGTATAAGGAGTTTTT
>ERZ1292640.352-Hain-H43-02um-R1-352-length-37007-cov-5_pt1 | contig 37007 bp, 37 predicted proteins | sample MGYA00564404_ERZ1292640 | MGnify/ENA primary metagenome ERZ1292640 (study PRJEB36523, sample SAMEA6512636) | groundwater metagenome | collected 2019-01-08 | study: AquaDiva: Metagenomics assemblies of 32 groundwater samples | reverse complement strand
ATCAGTATAAACAAAAATACTCAGAAAGTGTTCTTGAAAAACGGGGTACTTGACAATCATCATGTGCACATGATCCCGATCAAATCCTAACTCATGAATCTCCCACTTGTTCATCTGGCAACACTGGATAAACAACTGCTCTATTCTCTTGGCTATTTTGCCAATCAATACCCGTCTTCGGTATTTCGGACAGAACACCAGATGAGTCACAATTCTGTGTGTTGTTGATGAACCTTTCCAGTATTCCGTCATGAACAAATCATGACAGAAGATGCCTCCGAGACGCAAGAAGACTTGCATCTCTCCGGGCGGCGCATTCCTCCCCACCCCTAAAAGGGATGGGGATTCCTGCGCTGGGTATTGAAATTATACAAAAATGCTCGAACATCATACTTATGAAGTATGTGTAAGTGAAACTGTGCTACGGGACTTGTGCCCATTCGGATATTTCCGCACCGGTGATGTTGCTCCTAGATTCTCATCTCCGCGAAGCGGAACATACTACTGCACCGTTAGGATCTGAGCTGGGAGGCTTGGATTCCATTTTATTGTTAGCAGCGCTGCGGGACTTGGATTCGAACCAAGATACCATCCTCCAGAGGGATGTGTACTACCGTTATACGATCCCGCAGCGCTAATAACAACTCACCAAGATAGTCCCGCTAAGCGGGACGTACTACCGTTATACGACCTCCCAGCTCAAGCCCCAACGACATGATTATATCCTACTTCAATCCTCCCTACCAACCCACGGAATCCATCACAAAATTATGCACGTGCATAATTTTGTGATGCCTTGACGTCTCTTCAATGTCATTGGTGAAATATAAGATACGTCTACAGAAAGCTTTCAGACTCCAAAATACTGCCGGTATGGAGCGTCGTCTTCAAGTTTAGTTACGAGAAGATACTTCACCATGTCACCCACGCCGTAAAACGAACGCAAGAATTCTACTTCGTCATAACACGGATACGGAAAAAGATAGACGCTCTCCTGCATCTGGTAAAACCCCATGGCTTTCAGCGCATCACGAATAACCAATTGCAGACTCCTATCGCGGGCAGGAATATCGTAAATGACGACACGCCAATTCTCATCCCAACTTTCAGGTTTCTTCACTTCTAAGTGCTCAAGTGTATATTTTAAGATTTTCTTTTTTCCTTCTTTGGTAATCGTGACGACGTCTTGTCCGTCTAAACTCACGTACTTGACAAGTTTCTGCGCCTCAAGCCGCCGCAATGATTGCCGAAGGTATCCTTTGTTATACCGCTTCCATCCGTTGGGGTCATACGAGAAAGACGGAGAATAAAACATCTTTGCGATAGCGCCTGCTGCGTTTGGCGAGACAAACGCTGTAGCAATCGTCGCACCTATTCCGAGGTAAGTAAGGATATGCCTGACCGAGGCGTACTTTCTTTCGCGTTCGTCCTTTTTATACCGTTCATACAAAAATGACGCCGTTTTTTGAAGCTGCTCATCGGACATTGATGATTCCTTGACGAAACTTCGCTTCACCATATCACACTCCAGAGTATCACAAAATTATGCACGTGCATAATTTTGTGATGGTTAGAACATGGTGATTAAACTGGAAGGCGAAGGATACCCCGGGAGGTTCGTTGCATGAGTCCATCTTTAATGAGCGACTCGATAACAGAGTGAAGGAATGCTACCGGCTTGGTATACGTTTTCCCTAGCTCATTAAGAAACTTTTTTTCCGATATATCTCCTTCCCGCAATCGGTCGATGATGCGGCCACGGTAAAAGCGGTTTGAGTCGCGGAAAGAAACGGGGGTCCTTCGACTCGCTTTGGTCAAAGACCCTGAGCGAGCGCGAGCGAGTCGAAGGGCTCCATAGTCCATAAGCGCTTGGTGCCATTCCCAAGATTTACCACTGGGCACTAATTGCCGGGCGACTTCTTCAACTACGGACTCTTTTTGTGGCTGATCCTTAAAAAAGAAATGCGTAATAATCTGGCGGATATTTGTATCGACTAGCGGGACTTCCTGCTTATAAGCGAACACCAAAATTGCTCGAGCAGTATATTTGCCCAATCCGGGGAGTTTGACAAGCTCGCGCTCGCTAACAGGAAACTTTCCGTGATAGATATCAATAATCGTCTTGGCTGTCTTCTGAAGATACAAAGCACGACGGTTATACCCCATCCCCTTCCAAATACGGAGGACTTGTGCCGGGCTGGCTTTGGCAAGATCAAAAACCATCGGAAACACCTCGATAAACTCGGTATATTTAGCGATTACGCGTAATACCTGCGTCTGCTGGAGCATAACCTCGGATACCATAATCTCGTAGGGATCGCGGGTATGCCGCCACGGGAGGTCGCGCTTATGAGTGGTCCACCAACTAAAAATCTTATGTTGAAAAGAGGCTATACGTCTTGGAGAAAGCTTCATTTACTCGAGGCTTTGGAGGTCGGCATCAAATTCCGAAGAATTGCCGGACTCGATAGTCGTGCCGGAGAGGTCTTTTTCGATATCCGTGACACTATCAGATGAAGTAATTGTCGGGGTAGCCGAAGGTGTAGGAGTAGACAAACCGAACCCCTGATTTGGTTTACCTTCTTGTGTAACTAAACTCGGAGGTGTCATCGAGGATTTCTCAAGTGGCTTTTGCTCCTTTGTATAAAGAAAATATGCGCTTCCTCCAAGGATTAAAACACCTAAAACGATCGCAAGCCAAAGTAAACCGGACCCCTTCTTAGGCTGCTCTGCGGGAGGAACAACCGTACGTACGGGAGCAGCCTGCGGCACTGCCGAGGGTGCGGGTTCGGTTGGCATTAATTGTGGAGTAGTTTCTGGCATAGTCATTACTGCGCGGCGCTACTATCGGTTGCACTCGGCGTCGCTGTGCTCTTTGAACCGACGAGTGTCTTTATCTCCTTAAACACATTTTGCACGGCACTCCGGGCAGCTGCAACCGTATCTTGTACTGCCCGAAGATCTTCCTGCAACTGCTTGGTGGTAGCTCCAACGTCACTCCTTGCAGTCGTGTCGTCGTTGACCGTAACCTGGTAGGTTTTTGCTTTTTGCGCATTTACTGCTGATTCCGCTGTTGTAATCGCTGTCCGGGCGGATGCAATGGCCGTTTCAACGGCAGTGACATTTTTACCCTCTGCTTTGGCTTTCTCGGTACGCGACTGTATTTTATCCAGAATCGTTGAAAGCCGCTCAAGAACCTTCAGGAAATGATCTGTTCTTTTTTCGTTGACATTTCCAAGCTTCTCCTGTACCCGTTCAACAACCAGTTTCTTTCGCTCGTCACGTACTGACTCAACTTTTGCTTTTATCTCTTCGCGCTTGGCTTGTACGTTCGCCTTAACTTCCTCACGCTTCGCTTCACGATTTGTTTTCAGTTCTTCCCAACGCTCGCGAGCCGCCTCACGCACTTCTGTACGGCGCTCTTTGAGCGTGCCCGGTGCCGTCGCCTCTGCCCAAACCCCGGGAACAACAAGGAGAAGAACCCCGATACTTACCGCAACTGACCGCCTTACGAGCATAGAAACATCATGACACGGTAAATCCAACTTTGTCAATAGCAACAGCCTCTTGTGGTAGAATACTAGGGCCATGAAAAACCAAAAGACAGGTACTGTCGCGATAATCGGCAGGCCAAACGCGGGAAAATCCACGCTTCTCAATAATATCCTGAAGCAAAAGGTTTCGATCACCTCACCCAAACCCCAAACGACGAGGTTTGCAATCCAGGCAGTCTACGAAGACGACCGAGGCCAAATCGTATTTATCGACACTCCGGGAATCATGGGGAAAGTCGTCGATCCTCTCGCAAGACGCATAAATCTTCGCGCCGAAGAACAGCTCAACCAACATATTGATCTCGTCATATACCTTGTGGACCATACGCGATCCCGGGATCTTGAGGAAAACAAAACGCTCGGACTGGTCAGAAAATTCAAGGGGCACAAAATTTTGGTGATTAATAAGATAGACGTCGTCAAACCCACGCATATCGTTGAGTATAAGTTTATGGAGGAAGAATTTGACGAAGTCGTCGAAGTATCCGCATTTGCAAGAAAAAACCTGGGGCATCTCCTGGAGGTAATATTTGAGTTTCTCCCCGAAGGCAAACCCGCAATCGATACCAAAACACTTATACAGCCGGGTCTCAACCTCGATAGCAAAATGTTCCTTGCTGAAATAGTCCGGGAAAAGGCGTTTCTGTTTCTTCGTCGGGAAGTGCCCTACTCAATGACCGCAGTCATTGATGACACCATAGATCGCGACAACGGAGTATTGTACGTGAAAGCCCGAATTCTCACGTCTGCTGACCGATATAAATCCATGATCATTGGCAGAAACGGCACTATGATAAAAGAAATAAGCATGGCAGCCCGTAAAGAACTGGAAACCGCGACGAACAGGAAAGTCTACCTTGATCTCACTGTCGAAACGGACACGCATTGGATGGAATATGTGTAAATTGTCATCCCGGGCTTGACCCGGGATCCATCTTAGATGGTAATGGATTCCGGCTCGGGGGCCGGAATGACAGAAAGTCTTTTAAGACTTTCCTCGCGGCCAAGAATTTCGAGGGACTCGAGAATCGGTGGGCCGACGGATTTACCGGTAATGGCAATACGAAGTTCCATAAAGAGGTCTTTTGCCTTTATGCCAGATTTTTCCGCGGCTTCACGGATCCTTTTTTCCATCGCGTCATGATTCCAATCAGATAATTCAAGCGCATGATGCGAGAATGTTAATAGTTTTTTGTCCACCGGCCTCTCATATTCCTTCGGCCGCTCGAAAAAAAATCCGGCAAGAGACTCAAATTCCTTCAGTGTTTTCATTCTTTCACGTACAAGCGGCCATATTTGTTCAATCATCTCTAAGGGGTATTTTTGATTAAAAAAATTATAAAGCTGATAGCTGATAGCTGACAGCTGATAGCTTCGTAAATACTCCCCATTCATCCATCTCAATTTTTCGATATCAAAGATAGGTGCCGTGGTCTGCACATCCTTAAGATCAAATACTTTTATCATCCCGTCGATAGAAAATAGTTCATCCCCTTTAGGATGTGCCCATGCCATCGACGCTAAATAATTGAGGAGCGCTTCCGGCAAGTACCCCTGTTCTTTGTACCACGACGCCCATACGGGATTTTTCCGTTTGGATAATTTACTTTTGTCCGGATTTCGAAGAAGCGGCAGGTGGGCGTAAACCGGGATGTCCCATCCAAAAAATCGGTAGAGGAGAATATGTTTAGGGGTAGACGAAATCCATTCTTCACCGCGAATGACGTGGGAAATCTCCATACCATGATCATCCACAACCACGCCGAGATGGTACGTCGGAAACCCATCGGATTTGAGAAGTACCTGATCATCAATGAGCTTATTTTCAAAAGAAATTTCTCCGCGGATAAGGTCGGTGAACGTGGTGACCCCTTCGTCAGGAACTTTCAATCGGATTACGTACTTTTCGCCATTTTGAATTTTGTCCCGCGGAGCGGGATCCCGCTTCGCGGGAAGTTTTGAATTTTGAGTTTTGAGTTCACGACAGTGACCGTCATACCTCGGCGGCTCGTGCCGAGCTTCCTGCTCTTTTCTCATCTCGCCAAGCTGATCCGGCGTACAGAAGCAGTAGTAGGCGTGATCCTTCTCAACTAACTCTTCTGCGTATTTTCTATAAAATTCAAGTCGTTCGGATTGGCGGTATGGAGCAAATGGCCCATCGTTATCCGGTCCTTCATCATGGGGAATACCAAGCCATGCAAGCGACTCCAAGATCCGACGTTCTGACCCTAGGACAAACCGCGTCCGGTCGGTGTCTTCAATACGGATGATAAACTGACCGTTGTTTTGTTTTGCCACCACGAAGTTGATGAGCGCCGTATAAGCATTGCCGATGTGAAGATTTTCTCCGGTAGGCGAGGGAGCGATGCGGGTGCGGACGGTTTTCATACCTATATGATTGATTCTATCATCGTACGAACGTATACTCAAAGGTACAATGGCTAATCTTACTGAAACTGCCTACTACACACGCCGGACGATCAACTGGATGATTCTCGCCGTCATCATGTATATCATACTTCGCATTGCTTTCAGCATATTCATGGTCTTGTGGATCTATCTTTTCCCGCCCAAACCAATACCCCCGAATTTCCGGTTTGGAAAGCTGCCGGCCATCAAATTCCCGGAATCCTCGCCATCCGGACAGCTCACGTTTACCCTGGAAACCATTGAGGGTATAGTTCCCGCGGCATCAAATTCGGCAGTGGTGTACTTCATGCCGAAACAAGCGGCTAATTTACTCGCGCTTACTAAGACGCAGGAATTTGCTAAACGTTTAGGCTTAAACCCCAATCCCATTGAGGAAAGTAAATCCGTCTATCGATTTGATGACGACACGACCCCGCTACGGAGGCTCCGCTACGATATCGTATCCAATAACTTTATTTTACGATATGGATTTGAGCAGGATACCGGACTTTTTTCAGAGAGAAACCTCCCCGGAGTGGATGCGGGGATCGCCGAAAGCAGGTCCCTCATGCAAACATTTAATCTCTATTCCCCGGATATTTCCAAAGGCACTCCCATTGCTATATTTCTCAAACTCGTGGGTGATAAATTAATTCCCACGACGAGTCTTTCACAGGCAGATGCAATACGCATCGACTTTTTCCGACAATCTGTAAGTTCACTGCGTCTCTTCACCCCGAATCCGGACGAAGGACAGGTGGTGTTTATATTTTCCGGATCGAAAGACAATAAGAAAAAAATTGTCCAATTTGCCTATACCCTCTGGCCCATAGACTACGAAACGACAGGTACATATGCTCTCAAACCAAGCGCCACCGCGTGGGAAGAATTGAAAAGCGGGAAGGGATATATCGCGCGACACTCAATAGACGGAAGCAGCACTATTACCGTCCGACAGGTGTATTTGGGGTATTACGACAGTTTTGACCCGCAAATGTACTTACAACCAATATACGTGTTTGAAGGAGACAATAATTTTCTCGGATTCGTCCCCGCAATCATTCCCGAGTGGACTGAGTAAACGTCTCCCAACGGTAATTCCCAAATACCCAGTCAATAAGCTTCGTCGTGTCACCAAAGCGATCTTTACTTTTGAGGACTACAACGATCATACGATGGCCCTGCCTGCCGGCAGGCAGGCCATTCCGTTCGACGAGTGTGACCAAATTCTCCCCTGCTTCCTCTGTCCAACCTGTTTTAATGCCCCCCACACCGGGGATTTTACCCAAAAGCTGATTCACATTGACCAGCGGATGGAAATACGTATGGGTCACATCGGAGACCGTAATCTGAGGAATTGCAACCATCTTGACGATTGTTTTATTCGTAAGGGCTACTGCGGCCAAACGCACAAGATCGATCGGCGTCATTTTATGATTGGGATCGTCAAACCCCACGGGATTGGTAAATGAAGAATGTTCTAAATTAATTGCCTTGGCTTTTATGTTCATGGATGCGACAAACGCCTCTACCCCACCGGGATAATTTTCTGCCAATGTATACACGGCGTCGTTGCCGGATTGTATGAGCGTCCCGTAGAGAAGATTTTCTACGGTAATCCGCTCACCGGGAACAAGCTTCATGGTGGCACCGTTATTCATAAGAGTTTTTACCGTCAGCACATCATCAAGTGTATATATATCAAGGGCGACCAGAGCCGAGAGTATCTTGGTCGTTGAAGCGGGAGCAAACGGCCGGGAACTATTGCGTTCGTAGAGTATGACACCCGAGTCTACGTCCTCTATCACGATCCCGTCGGCGGTCACTTCTGCACCGGGATACACGCCCGTCGCGTTTTTCGGATACGGCGCGGGCGACGGCAATAAAAATGGAAGAGTGCGATCCTGCAGTCTGGGAATATCGCGCCAAAAAAGATACGGGTGCTGCCCCGGGTACCCTAAGAAAAATCCGGCGAGCACCATCAGAAAAAGCATCTTTCCCCACGATGCTTTTATCCACGGATGAGATCCCTGATAACTACTCTTTGCTTTTGACATCTCAATATATAGCTTACAGTGGTTTGGAAAATTCGCCAATGAGAGGTTTGGCCACCTTTTCATAGTCGGTTTCTGTCAGTGAAATCGACCGAGTATGCAGCCCGGCATTAAACACAATGGTTTTGTTCTCTTTTACACTTTTGTCTACATATAACGGAATTCCAAAAATTTCTCCAAACGGCGGAACTGCACCTATGGGTACCAAAGCGACTTTTTTGACCTCCTCTGCCGTTGCCATGCGCAAGTCTTTGACCTTAAATTCTTCTTTAAATCGCTTAAAGTCAACTTTATAATCAGCAGGGACCGCAATCATAACGGGTTTTCCGTCTGTATACATCACCAATGCTTTTAGTCCGGTATGGAGAGCTGTCTTACGGATCTTTGCAGCCTGCTCCGATGTATACACTGGCTCATGATCATATGTTTTATAGGGAACACCGGCTACCTTCAAAACTTCAACAATCCGTTCAAAAACACTTCCTTTTTTGCCGATTACTGAAATACCCAGTTCGCCAAGTTGTTCTTCGGTCACAACACTTGGAGCGTCCATGACACTCGTCTTGCCTCCCGCGCTTTGTGGGAATGCCACGACTTCCCGAAGATAAGGTTCCTGCGTTATGGTCATGAGGAGTCGTTCGATTCCGTGTGCCAGTCCCCCATGGGGCGGAACACCATAAGTGAATGCCTCAAGCATGTGACTGAACTGTTCATGGATTTTCTCCTTTTCATAGCCCATCACTGCAAAGGTGGACTCCAAGAGCGCCGGCTCGTGACTTCGGATACTTCCTCCGCCCACTTCACAGCCGTTACATACCAAATCATATTGGGTAGTTAAAATTTCGCCGACGTTTTGTTTATTGATCAGCCATTCTTTGTGTTCAGTCTTAGGAGACGAGAATGGATTATGAGTGAATGTCCACCCACCTTCCTGGGTTTTCTCAAAAAACGGGAAATCAACGACCCACGCAAAGGCGAGTATGCCTTTTTTCTTGTCTTCTTGGGAACGCATATCAAATTTATCTGCGCCGTATTCTTTCATCGCCTGCGCGTAGGTTATGACGGGAAATGGCTTTTGTTTTATGGTATATCCCAAAGATTCCATCACAGACGTCATCATTGCCTCGTCCATCGCCATGACTGCTTCGCGATCAACAAAACTCATTTCTATATCTATCTGTGAATGTTCAAAGCCCCGGTCCGCACGCAAATCTTCATCGCGCATACAGCGGGCAATTTGAAAATATCTTTCAAACCCCGCAACCATCAATAGTTGTTTGTATTGCTGCGGCGACTGAGGCAATGCATAAAATTTACCCGGTTGAAGCCTGGAGGGAACCAGGAAGTCTCGTGACCCCTCAGGAGTTGATTTAGAAAGCATCGGCGTCTCGATTTCCGTAAAATCCAGTGAAAACAAGTATTGCCGCACAAGGTCAACAAATTTTGACCGAAGATGGATGTTTTTCTGAAGCCTGGGACGGCGCAGGTCCAGGTAGCGATATTTAATGCGAGCATCTTCATTGATTTCCTTTCCATCGGTATCAATCGGAAATGGAAGCACCTTGGCATGAGAAATAATTTTAAGCTTTTTGACCTCCACTTCAATCGTGCCGGTTGCAATCTTAGGGTTGACCATAGAGGCCGGGCGCTCTTTGACAAACCCAGCGACTTCAATAACGTCTTCCTTGCCTACCGACAGGGCTATCGGCTTTGTCGTAACCATCTGCACAATACCGGATCGGTCACGCAAATCCAAAAAAACAATTTTCCCATGATCGCGGCGGGTGTTTACCCAGCCTTGAAGGAGAATTTCTTTACCAACTTTCAATGATGTCTCTTTGGCTAACGTTCTCTCCATATTATTCTCCATAATAACAGATAAACCCTGACGATAATACTCGTCAGGGTTCGCTTGATTGTCGCGAAGGTACCACCCTTCTTTACTCATTTCTGCTATCACGGGCTTACCCGTCGGGGTCTAATTTCCTTACGGATTTCTTCCCAATGCTCTGGCTTGTTGAGCCGTCATCGCTTTTTTGCTTTCTTCATCTACTATACCACGCATTTTTCCTCTTGACAAGTAGAGCCGTAAGATGATATAAAAATCTTTTATACTATGCAGCAAACGAATAGTCACCAGTTTATTCACGTCCTCCTTATTAACCCCGCCCGATGCGGGGGAGGTCGTGTGATGACTGCTTAATTTTTCTTTTATAAATCACACGAACCTCCCAAAGTCGGGAGGTTTTTTTGATGTGTTGCTTTGCGAGCGAATTCATATTCGCAAGCTTAGCAACCATCAATCCCGTAGACGCGACACCGCGACGCGAGGACGTAGCCCTCGGGAGCGGCAAGCGTTTTACTGGGATAACAGAGGAGGTGAACAAATATGGCAGAAACTCTTAATCCACTATCTGGTATGCCGCTAAATGAAGTAATTGAAGCTCTTGCTCGACAAGGGTTAGCCGTAGAAGGAGCACATGCTAACGGCGTGAGTTGCGTTTCGGTCACAAATGGAAATGGAGAGAGCGTATGGGTACCCGTAAAGCCGGTTGTAGTGTGGGATTCTTCTGGTGAGCCAACTACGTTGTATTACCCACAAAAATAACGTGCGACCGCACCTCTTTCGCTTTAAGAAACATTGAATAACCGCTTGGCATCATAAAGGATTTTAGAGGAGTTTAGAGGAAGTTATAGGCGTATATCTTTGACTTTAAGCTGCAGGCGGGAATTGCCGTTCCAGGTGTTCATGTCGATGGTGTAGGCAAGGTCGACGATGGAATTATTCTGTAATTTTCCATACAAGCTTCCGAAGTTGAAGGCTATTGCGTCCAAAAAAGATTGGATCCCCGCCTTCGCGGGGATGACAGTGAGAATAGGATTGACAGAAGAAGAAACGCGGAGTTTAAGATGTTTGCCGTCAGCGCCCACAAGGCGGGTTTCCTTAACCACAACATCTCTTGTGGCAAAAACCGGCTCGGGATTGCCAAAACCGAAGGGTTGAAGCTTTTGGAGTTCTTTGTATAACTCCGGAGTTACATCGTCTAAAGGAATCTCTGCATCTATTTTGAGTGTGCGGGTGAGTTTATCCTCATCAAGCTCTTTCTCTATAAGCTTTTCAAGCCGTTCTTGCAGTACCGCCAGATTTTTCGTTTCCACAGTAAATCCTGCGGCCATCGGGTGACCACCCACGTCCACGAGGATATCGCTGCAGGAACGGATCGCCTCTACTATATTAAATCCGTTGATAGACCGTGCAGAGGCTTTACTGAAGATCTCTCCCTTGCTCACCACTATCGCCGGACGATAATACTCTTCGACGAGCTTGCCTGCCACAAGACCGATGACTCCCTGATTGTAGGATTCGTGAGAGATAAAGATAAGTTTAGATTCTGAAAAGGTCTCACCTTGCCAACGCAAGGTGAGACCTTTCAACGCATGGACAAGCGTTTCTTCTGTAAGTTTTTGGCGCTGCCGGTTAATCAACCCCAATTTCCCGGCAAGCAGTCTCGCTTTGACTTCCTGCTTCGTACAAATGAGCCGGAGTGCATCCATTGCGTGTTCGAGCCTGCCCATGGCGTTGAGACGTGGGGCGAGCGCATGAGAAACCGTATAGACATCCAGTGCCCCTTTAGTAAATCCTGCATCAGCAATAAGTGCTTCGAGCCCAACGCGTGTAGTGAGATTAATCGCAGCTAACCCATACTTAACAATTGACCGATTGGGTCCGGTAAGCGGCATCATATCGGCAATCGTGCCAATGGCGGCCAATTCTATAAAGGCGTCACCCTGCCAAGCAGGGTGACGCCTTTTGAGTACTCCGAGAACTTCCTTTGCCAAAAACCAAGAGACGCCGGCACCGGAGAGTTTCGTCGTATGGATAGTAGTGCAGTCAGGGAGTTTTTTGGGTTTGACGTGGTGATCGGTGATAATGACGTCTATCCCTTGGCTTCTTGCATATTTCACCTTTTCCCATGCTGTAATGCCATGATCAACGGTGATAATAAGAGATGGATCAAACTGCTCCCGCACCGCGTCAATCCCCTTAACAGACAACCCGTACCCCTCCTCCACGCGATGAGGGATATACGGCATAACGTTTGCACCCAAGCTATGGAGCGCCTCCCACATAATCGCGCCTGCCGTGATACCATCTGCATCGTAATCGGCATAAACCACGATGGATTCTTTGTCATGAATTGCTTTCTGGATACGCGTGATCGCCTTAACCAACGAGGCCTTGTCTATGCCAACGTCAGAAGCAGTAAGTTTGGAGGGGTCAGGAGGATTTAAAAATAATTCTATGTCCTTTTTTGTTTTGAGTCCCCTATTTTCAAGAAGAATTTTGATTATGTCATCACCTTTTGACTTGTTTACTATTTCCCATTTCTTCATTGTGCCTTATGATATCATAAGGCCATGATGACCCTCACGGAAAATGCCCAAAAGATTATTGATACCCTCAAAACGGCCGGATTTGAAGTGTACGCCGTGGGCGGGTCGGTACGCGACATGGCTTTGGGCAGACCCACGAAGGGTTGGGATTTCACAACCAACGCAAACCCCGAAGAAATCCTTAATCTTTTTTCTGACAGTTTTTATGATAATCAGTTCGGTACCGTTGGTATCAAAATAAAAGAAAAAGAGGAAGTTGTTGATATTTATGAAATCACGACATACAGAAGTGAAGAAGGCTATAGCGACCGCAGGCATCCGGACCACGTCACGTGGGGAAAAACCATCGAAGAAGACCTCTCGCGGCGGGACTTTACGATTAACGCAATTGCCTGGGACGGACGCACAATCATCGACCCATACGGCGGACAACATGATATTGAAGCAAAAATCATCCGGGCTGTCCGGGATCCCAAGGAGCGATTCGCAGAAGATGCGCTCCGTTTGATGCGTGCCGTGCGGCTGGCTAGTGAGCTCGGATTTATGATTGAGGACGCGACTCTTGAAGGCATCAAAAAAAACGCGAGCCTTATGACGACTGTTTCTGTGGAACGCATCCACGATGAACTCCTACGAATTCTCGCCGCGCCCTACGCCGCTGACGGAGTCATAATCCTCAAAAGTACCGGCCTCCTTACCCTCCTACTCCCTGAGCTTGACGACGCATTTAACACACCACAAAAAAGTCCCCAGCGGCACCACATCTATGACGTGGGCACACACTCGGTCATGTCACTCAAGTTCTGTCCGAGTAAAGATGCCGTAGTCCGCTTCGCGACCCTTCTCCATGACATCGGGAAGCCAAAAACATTTCTCAAGGATGGGCGCGGCGTCATCACATTTTATAACCATGAAGTCGTCAGCGCCTATTTGACTCGAGGCATCCTCAAACGATTACGATTCTCCAAAAAAGATACGGATAAAGTCCTCTCGCTCGTCCGCTGGCATCAGTTTAGCGTAGACGAGCGCCAAACGGACGCGGCTCTTCGCCGCTTTATCCGCAGGGTCGGAAAAGAAAACCTGAACGATATCCTGGATCTTCGGATAGGAGATCGTCTCGGCGGCGGTGCGCGGGAGACATCCTGGCGGCTGGAGCTTTATAAAAAACGACTCGTGGAAGTACAGAAACAACCCTTTACCGTCCACGATCTGGCGGTGGACGGCCACGACGTGATGAACAAATTGAATGTGAAACCGGGACCTATCATCGGGAAAATTCTGGATCAGCTGTTTGCCGAGGTCGAAGAAAGAACGCTGGTTAACGAACGGGAAGCGCTCTTAGCGCGACTTTCTCTTCTTCTCCCACCAATCCCACAAAAGAAGGATAGGCGTGGCCACGAAGGGCGATGAGTATGTACCGGAAATCGTACCGACCAAAAGCGCTACGACAAACCATTTGATGGTCTCCCCGCCCATAAGAATGAGAGAGAGTAACATAAAAACGATCGTAAAAGAATTCGTCAGTGACCTGCCCATCGTTTCGTTGAGTGCCCGGTCGGCGATTTGGTCAAATGCAGTCTTTTCATCTCTTCTCCTATACTCGCGTATTCGATCAAAAACGACGATGGTGTCGTGCACGGAAAAACTCATGGTCGTCAAAAATGCCGTGACAAAAAGCGTATCTACTTCAACCCCCAAAAATACCCCGAGAAGCGAATACACCCCGAGAACCACGAGGAGGTCATGGATGAGCGCAACAATTGCTGACGCACCAAATTTTACATTTCGGAATGCATAAGCGACGTAAAAAAATATACCGAAAATAGCGAGCACCGCAGCAACCACCGATTTCACCAAAAGCTCGCTCCCAAGGACCGGTCCGACGGTTTCGTTCCGGAGGATCGTCGCGGTACTCGCAACCTTTTCGCTCTCACCCGGCTTCATACGAAAAAGATAGGTGTTGTTGCTTGTCTTTACCGCTTGACTAAGAAGACTCTCCTCCACGGGTTTATCAAAGGATACTTCCAGGAGCGTCCCTCCGGTGAAATCAATAGACTGACGAAGCCCGAAACGCACAAGCGAATAGACACCCGGCACAAGCACCAAAGCGGAAATGAAGAAGTAAACCCAATAATATTTGGAAAAACGAATCATACCAGGTAGTGAAAATTCGACAAATTTACTTCGTAAATCTATAAATTCTCATATTAATAATCTTTTTTTTACACGCCAGGAGTCTTTCGATCCGCCCGAACGGCGGATTGGTCGAATTTCTACTACCTGGTCATACCTTTTCTTTATACAGCACTCTCACAAACGTCCGCGTGACCACAATGCCGGTAAATAATCCTACAATGACCCCTAAAAATAACGTGAGCGCAAATCCTCTCACCATACCGGAACTGGGCAAAAACTGCCAGTTTCCCGGATTATAAAGGATGATGGCAGTAAGAATAGTCGTAATGTTGGCGTCCCTGATACTGTCCCATGCTTTTCCGAATGCCTGCTCCATGGCAATACCCGCTGGCTTGCCGCGTCGGAGTTCCTCCTTATACCGTTCAAAAATAAGGATATTACTGTCTACTGCCATGCCGATTGAAAGGATAAATCCGGCAATGCCAGGAAGCGTGAGCGTGATCGGAATCAAACGAAACAGGGCAAAGGTTGCCAATCCATAGACAATAAGCGCTAAATCCGCGAGCAATCCAAGCCTACCGTATTGGGCAATCATAAAGATCGCTACAATGGCAAGCCCGATGAATCCCGCCCGCACACTTTTTGTGACAGACATAGCGCCAAGAGAGGCCCCAACGGTACGCTTCTCTACTACCTTAACCGGCACGGGAAGCGCACCGGCCGCAAGCTGAAGCGAGAGATTTTTGGCCTGCTCAACGGTAAAACCGCCGGTAATAACGGCTCTTCCGTCAGTTATAGCTGTATTAACACGCGGCCAGGTAAGCGGCTGATCGTCCAGGAATATCGCAAGCTGCTTATTGATAAGCCGTGCAGTAGCAGAAGCAAACTTAACGGTGCCACCCGCGGTGAACTCAAGGGCGACCTGCGGAGCACCGGTATCACTCCCGAAATCAAGCTTGGCACTTTTGAGATCCTTGCCGGTGATATGTACCGATGCAGTGTTTGACAGGGAGGGAAATATCAATGCAGCGCCGGTTGCGGCCGCCGGGTCTCGAAATTCACGAAACTCAAGGCTTGCCGTTTGACCAATGAGGGCAACGGCAGACTCCACATCCGTCACCCCCGGAAGTTCGACAATGATCCGATAGGTATCGCCGGATTTAGCGGTCTGAACGACCGGCTCTGCAACGCCGAAAAAGTTAACCCGCCGGTCTATGACCTGCCGCGAAGACTCAAGCGCGTCGTTCCTCTCTGCCGGTGGGATTTGGGTCATATCTGTATTGAGGACAATATGCGTGCCTCCCTTGAGATCGAGTCCCAGATGTGTTTTGAACTGTTTCTTTATATGAATATTTAATGCGTTAACGTTTATCTCCGGAGGATTGATGGTGACATCTATCTTTTTTCCGAAGAGGACCCTCTGAATACGAAAATTTTCCGGCAGGTCAATGGCAGCCAGGCCAATCGTCAGAAGAATGATGAGAAGAAATACTCGTCTGGGATTTTTGAACATAAAAACAATTGTATCACGCGGTGGTTATAGTCCGTCAACAAGTTCTTCCTCGTCCCCAAGCAACATGGTGCGGGATCCGGTAAGAATAGAGAGCACAAAAGGATCACGACGGCGCTTCCGGAAGAGAAACTCCTCTTCCGTCATGACGGTATAGTTAAGTTCTCTTTCCCGTCTGGCTTCTTCTAATTTAACAATCTGACCAAGTTCAGGGAGAACAACTGTGCCAACTATAAGTAGATCCACATCGTGCAAACCCCGCTTGGGCAATGCGCGGAGGAACCTTCCGGAGAGCATAGCGTACTTAATCTTGCCAAGTTTTGCCTTTTGCTTGACTATGTCCCACCCAAGACCTGTGGTTTTTCCGATAAGTTCTATGAGTTCATAGTACAGTGGATAATCTTTTCGGAATGAATAAAACAATCGGTTGGCCCGCTGTTCCTTAGAAACCATCGCAGCCTTCTCCATGTGTGCAAGTTCGCGCCGTACCGCATTTATCTCCTCACTCACCTTACGTACGATATCCCGGACAAAAAACATGTGACCCGGACTACCAAGAAAAAGTGAAAGTATTTTTACCCGAACCCGAGAAATAATGATGTCTTCCAGTATCATAACCACTCCCTTCGGGGCAGAAGAAGAAATAATCCAACCAATTTATTTTTTTATTAGTGTTCCGATGGGCAATAACTCTATCCAAATTTGGCCACGGTTGAGCGAAAGCTCTTTGCCTGCGGCATCATAAAACTTAGTCCGGGCAGTCCGTGTAGCTTTTTTCCAAGTAATAGGACTTTCGCGGCCATCCTGCCACAGAAAACCCGTTCCAGATCCTATATTTTCGTAAAGAAGATGGGCGTGATCATCAACAGGCCCGGTCTCTTTTGCAAGTTGGACAATAACGACTTTTGCGCGCAGCTGCTCTTTATTCTCAAGGTCGGTATGTGCTACTCCCCCATTAAACCGAATATAGGTATTCGTAGCCGGATCCCAGTCCCAACGGACCCCATACTCACGCTCATAGCCTTTCCAGGCGACAAAACTGCCCGAAAACGACGAACCGCGCTGGGACTGGGGAGAATCGTCTTTGTACTTCCACTGCTCAAAAGATTTGTCCCATGCGATTCCCTTGGTGTCAACATTCGTCCACCCGCGTTCGGATGCAAGTTTGTAAAGCTTATCGGTAAAACATACCATCGTATGTTCTGTCGCCACTGCGTGATCGAGCCGGTCATAATTACGGTAACACGTGGGGAAAGAAATGCCAAACTGGTCCATGTCTTTTACTTTCCAGTTTTCTATCTGACAGAGCGCCTTGGCACGATCATCGACCGTGTCGTCGTTACAATTGCCGGCGCCGCCCACGTGATTATAGAGTGCGTCGTATTCCAATACCCATGGTAAAAAGTATATCCGTGCACTTCGGACAGGAGCAACGGTCACGTTTCCCGCGGCACCACAGTAAAAAACCCCCATAAATCGGGTAATCCCGCCTTCTGCAACTGCCTCGTAGACAATATCCGCTGAGGATAATCCAGACTGTGGACGGCTCTCTGCATGATTTTCAATCATGACGGCCAACGGTCGACGCTTCTCCCATAGTTCCCGTTCCTGCTTCGTAAAGTACGCCCCGTTCAACGGACATATTTCTGTTTTCGGAAGAGACGGATCAACGACAAAATGTCCCTGTGGCCCATTGCCCGTAACCGGCGACTGCACGAGTGACGGACCAGGCGTCCGCACCATAGCAAAAACACCGAACGAAAGGCCAGTCGCGATGAGATATATCGCAAGCCCCACAATGCTCATCATGAAAAATTGTTGTTTCATTTATCTCCTATCGCCTGCTTAATCGCAGATAATTCCTCTTTGGATAATTCCATATCTTTCCCTTGCCCTTTCACAACCGCTTTGACATACCAACGATTCCCCATGCGCGCGTAAAGAGATGTCATAACGATGCCACTCTTATGGCCATCCAATATTGCTATCGTAAAGCTCTGCGCGCCGCCGGTATCGGAAAATGGATTAAACCGTACAATGCCCACGCGCTTTACATGATGCATCCCTTCTGTGTGAATCTCTTCTATCGCAAGCTCAATGAGCCGAACCCGTTTCTCAAGCGATTTCACTTCCCCCAGAAGTCCTGTAAGGATACTCGTGAGCGTTGCATCGGCCACCCCCTTGGTTAATCGATCGTAATGTGTTCGAATCTTCCAAATGGAAAATACTACCACACCGAGTACACAATACAAAATGACAACGAGCGTGATTATAAATCCGTCACTAAACACCATTGGTATTGATCATAGTACGATCCGCTCTCAGCACTTGTCAATCCATAGATTATTGACAAAACCATTCCCTACGTGCTACGCTCGTGGGCACTCGAGGCTAACTAGCTTCAACTCACATGCCAAAGAAGACCAAACGGAAAAAAATAATCGCTCAATACCATCGCAAGCTCTCGGGTTTACGTTTACCCTTTGCACCAAATCAGGACGATTCTCCAATAAATTTACACCCTCAAAAAATAGAAAAATCGTATACCTATGCGTATCGCAATACGGCACAACCATCAGGGTCGTTCGTAGAATCGAACCAACCGTACGATACCTCGATACGGCGTGATCTTATCAAAACATTAGTTCTCGCAGTTGTAGCAATCAGCGGGGAGATAGGACTATCTTTGATAATAAAATAATTGAAAATTATAGAGCTAAACCCTCCTACGCGTAAAGCTACGGAGGGAGAGGGGAGGTGAAATAAACTATGGCAAGCATGTACTGTGTAAAATGTCGCGCAAAGAGAGAAGATCCGAGCGCAGTAAAAGTGACGATGAAAAACGGCAAACCGGCAATGAAAGGGAAATGTCCAGTTTGTAGCACCGGAATGTACAGGATCGGTGGCTAACTGCAAAAGACAAAACGTTTTTTACTCGCGAAAGAAAACCCTATCAATCTTTGATCTTGGGGTTTTCTTTCTGTTTTCTAAGGGGTTTCCACCTATCCAAATTTTGTCATCAACTTGACATACGATAGTTACTCTGCTACACTTTGCTCATATGCAACCATTTACCTTTCCAACCACTGTTTCCGCCCGCGAAATTCAACGTGGCTATAAAAAAGTCTTTGACACCGTCAAAAAAACCAAAAAGCCCATCGTCGTCATGGCAAACAATACCCCACAAGCCGCAATTATCAGCATGGATATTCTGGAAGAATACAACCGCATAAAAGAAGATCAAGAATTGTTTGCTCTCATCGACGAAATTCGCGCACGAAATACCGAAAAAACTATTGAGGAAGTTGAGAAAGATGCTACCGAAGCCGTAGAAGAAGTACGAAAAAAGATATATGAAAAGGCCTTCGGCAGTCCTTGACACAAATGTCGTTGTTAGCGGCCTTATCGTCCCCAAAAGCAAACCCGGCCACCTCATCAGTGCATGGAAACGAAATTTGTTTCAGCTTGTCACCTCTGCTTTTCTCTTGCATGAACTAGAATTTGTTTTAAAACGACCGATTTTTCTCAATAAATACTCACTTAAAACAACCTCTATTGACGCTTTTGTCGCTCGAATGGCCCGCCGCTCTCTTCTTGTAGAGAACGTTCAATCCCATGACGTACCTCTACGCGACCCAAAAGACATCATCGTTCTTGCTACCGCGCTTGACGGAAAATCTGATTTCCTGGTATCGGGAGACAAAGACCTGTTAGCGCTGAAACAGGAACAATTTCCACACCAACTGCAGATCCTCACTGTGAATGAATTCCTCAAACAACTTGAAGGAGCAGTACGCTCTGATCTCAATTAAGAATTACTTAGTATAGCCCCGCTGCAGGGCGCACAAGAGCCAGGTTTATGGTATAATTGTTTCGCACATTGGCATCCGGACGCTCGGGGGGTACCGTATGGCACCCCCAGGAAAGTCCAGACAGCAGAATGCAGGGGACTGTGCGTAAGCACTGATTCCGACGTAACGTCGGGACTGGTGATCCCCCAGATGAAAATCGAGGGAAACGATTCCTGAACTGACAGGATGAGAGAGCCACAGAGACGATCATCAACCTGTAGCCTGACGGCTATGGTCGATGGGTGAAACGCTGGCAATCCCACCCGCTGCAACCGGCGATTTCCCCGCCATAAATACGCATTCAAAATATCCCACAAGGGAGGCGGGGAGAAGTTTACGGGCCTAGAGAAATGAGCGACTAAAAACAGAATCTGGCTTATGAGATGCCAGTGTGCACAAAAAAGATCCTCTCAATGAGGATCTTTTTTGTAATCCTATAATGGTATATGTATAAATCATTATGTTACTCGAAACTACTAATCTATCTAAATCTATCGGGCCAAAGGATCTTTTTAAGGATTTGACATTTACGATCGATACGAGGGAAAAAATTGCTCTGATCGGACGCAATGGCCAAGGAAAAACGACCCTGCTTAAAATTTTAGCGGGTGAAGATACCGATTTTGACGGGACGGTCATAACTCGAAAAAATCTCCGGGTAACACTCACTAAACAGGAACATATCGAGGATACTCAACAATCTGCGCTGACATACATACTAAAAAGTGTCCCTGATTATTATTCACTCGAAAAAATACTTCATGATTTTGAAAGGGGGCTTCTCACGGATATCCCTCGGTATTCGGAAGCACTGGAACGATTTGCTCAAAATGGCTATTTCTACAAAAAAGACTTAATCCTTGGGACACTTTCGGGCTTTCAAATTTCCAATGAACAATCGCAACTTCCGCTCTCCAAACTCTCGGGTGGAGAAAAACGATATGTAGAGCTGACCCGACTCATGTATTCACAGTCTGATCTTTTTTTAATTGATGAACCGACTAACCATATGGATTATTTAGGGAAAGAGCAATTTATTTCCTGGATGAAGGAAATCCGAGAAAGCGTTGTTATTGTAACACACGACCGGGATGTATTAAAACATGTGACAAAAATAATCGAATTAAAAGACAAAAAACTTTCTGTTTATGATGGAAACTATGACCAGTATATCGCGCAAAACGCAACACAAACGACAAACTCCGTCAAACTGTACTCTGACCAATTAAATCGGCTGAAAGAAGCGCGTAAGCGCGTAGAATGGGGCCTCCAGATGCGGGCAAAAAGCAAAGCATGGAAGATACGGTATGAACATTGGCTACGAGACTATGAAAAAATTAAAGCTGAAACAGTCAAGCCGTCCTTCTGGATTGATCAAAATTCTGTTGAATCCCTCGATAAAAGAGTGTTGGATTCCTATCATAAATTTAAAGAAAAAAATATTTCGATCGCAATCCACACCACCAAGGAACGGGTGAGCGATCTCATCTCGGTGAAGAAACTTTCCTTAGGCTATAGTACGCCTCTATTTTCCGGCATAACCTTTTCTCTGAAAAATGACGATCGAATGTTGATAAAAGGGAGAAATGGCGCCGGAAAAACCACCATCGTTCGAACGATCCTTTCCCTCACAAAACAGAAAGTTCCGAGCGCCAAACAAATGACCGGCGAAATAAAACTGGGTACGCGCTTGCGCATAGGAGAGTATGAACAAGAAATTAGTGAAAAATATCTTTTGATGTCCCTAGAAGAAGCCATTGTCTTGTACTATTCAGAAATGGGAATCCCCATGGAAGACAGGCAGGTCAAAAGTTTACTTGCGCAGTATTTATTTGATCCGATTATAGACGGGCGACAAAAAATTATAAATCTTTCAGGTGGACAAAAGGCCCGTTTTCAACTCATAAAAATGTTCGCCGCAAAACCAAATCTCCTTATCTTAGACGAACCTACAAATCATCTGGATTTACCCTCGATCGAAGAACTTGAAAAGGCGCTTAGCGCCTTTGGCGGAGGAATCCTTTATATCTCTCATGACACATACTTTATTAATCAAATGGGAGGGGAAGTTATAGAGATATAAAGGATATATTCTATTTCTTCTGCGGGGAAAAAAGAAACGCATGAAGGACAACCTGCAACACTAAAACAATCGGTACTGCCAAAATCGCTCCCACAACACCAGCAAGTCTTCCTCCAACCATAAGTGCAAAGATGGTCACTATGGGAGAAAGCCCCACGCTCTTTCGAAATATCAGCGGAACAAAAATATTATTTTCCACCTGCTGAACAATAAAATAGAGTGCCACAACGGAAAGGGCGAGAAACGGCGACAAGGTAAGGGCTACCAATACCGCCGGTATTGCCGAGGCAATGGGACCGATCATCGGTATAATCTCTAAAACCCCCGCGATGATGGCAAGCGGCAGGGCAAAGTCTACATGGAGAAGGACGAGTCCGAGGTAAACGGACACGCCGACCAGCCCCATGAGAAAAAGCTCACCGTTGACCCAGGCGCCCAGACGCACCTCGACGTCTTTGACGGTCATAATAATGCGCTCTGCGGCGTCTTCACCCATGGTATTGGTAAGTAAACTTTCAAGTTTATTGCGATCGAGCAGGAAATAAAAGGTAAAGACCAATACCGTCAGAGTAGTCAGGAGATTAGAAAATATACCCAAGGTAAGTTTAAGAATGTTTTCACTTATCGGTGCAATTTGCTGCGAAAGGCTGCGCGCGTCGATATTCCAGTAAGGAAGCACTTTCTCCAAGAATGTCGGGAGCTCCTGTACAAACTTGGTGGATTGGATAACGAGCGAGGGTATGGTTCCGGCAAACGACACTCCGAAAAAGCCAAAAACTATCGCATATATCAAAAGTATCGCCAATACCCTCGGAATCCGTGCCCATACCAGCCAATCTACCAAGGGACGAAGCGCTGTCATGAGAATGAAGGCAATAAAAATGAGAAACAGAATATCTTTAATCTGAAATAGCACCCACAGAGCAAGAAGAAAAATGACGGTAAAAATAATAGTCCTATGGGAAATTTCAATCTTGGAAGTCATATCTTAAGTATACCACGCTTTAACAACGTCAATAACCTGCTCCGTCAAATTCCGCTCCAACGCATCAAACCAACGGATTCTCTTTTCTTTCCGAAACCATGTCATCTGACGTTTGGCGTACTGATATTCCGCTTGAGCCCACTCCTTGAGCGCTTCTTCTTTCGTGCTTTCGCCATGCACAAATGAGAGGAGCGGGTCCACTCCCAGTATTGGGGGCAAGCCTTCACGAACTTCGGTTGCGGCTTTATCAAAACGCCCGGACACACGCTGGGCAATCCGCTCTTTGAGAACCGGTAAAAAAGTTGTAAGGCCAACCCAAAGTGCGTCGTAACTTGGCCTGATAGACGGAACATGTGATTCTGACATGGCTACTTCAATTGCCCGAATGAGCCGTCGCGGGTTTTTCCGATCCGATTCATTCATTGTCCCCCACCGAGCTTGATCAACGCGTTGTAGCTGCCGCCCAAGCGCTTCCGGAGATTTAGCATTGAGTGTCTTTCGAAGAATCGGATTTGGGGGTATCGCAATTGTATCAATTGCAGTCGTGAGCGCGCGCAGATAAAAACCTGTCCCGCCAACAATGATCGGCAATCGCTCCCGCTTGTGTACATCACCTATTGCGTGATGCGCGATCCTTACAAAGTGAGAAACAGAGAACACTTCATCCGTGGCCGCGACATCATATAACCAAATCGATACTTCATTCGAACGATCCTTCCCGGTAAGCGCATCGAGTCCTTTGTAGACCTGCCGGGAATCGGCGTTTACGAGCTCACCATTGAATTTTTTCGCTAAGGTCAAGGCAAGCTTGGTCTTCCCCGTCCCCGTCGGACCGCAAATGATGAGTAATTTATTCATCGTGTAATGTCATTGCGAGCACTTCGATGTCATTGCGAGCGCAAGCGAAGCAATCTCTTTTGTGGGATTGCCACGTCGTCCCGCCCGGCGGGACTCCTCGCAATGACAAAATCATTGATATGTACCTGCTTTAAGATTTGTCTTATTTATCAGATCTTCTAAAATTTGCCATCGGCGTTTTTTTTCTCCGTGTGGTACATCATCAATATACGCTTTGTGGGCGGCCGTCATGGGCCGGTCAGAATACATCGCCACATATGCTTTGGTAAACCCCACTTCTATTGCAAGGTCGACAGTGCTTTGGAATTGATCATCGCTCTCCCCACAAAAACCGACAATGATATCCGTTGACAGAGTAACTCTGGGTATATTCTCTCTCAGTTTTTTCACCAAGCTCAGATATTCTTCACGAGTGTACCACCGGTTCATCCGACGCAGCACTTCGTTATCTCCAGACTGAACCGGTAAATGGATGTGGCGGGAAATCTTGGGGTTTGCTCTGATAACCCCGATGAGTTCATCAGAAAAATCCCACGGGTTACTCGAGATAAAGTCAAGGGATTCAATCCCCGCAATCTTGCAGATTTCCTCAAGCAGATTCGGAAACAGTGTGGGAATCCGAAGTCGTCCAAGGTGCGAAACGTATGTAACCCTCTTTGTCATCCCCGACCTGATCGGGGATCCAGTCTTTTTTCTCCACTGGATTCCCGCTTTCGCGGGAATGACACCGCCGAGCAATAAATCCGCTCCATAGGAATTGACGTTTTGACCGACGAGCGTCACGTGGGCAATACCCTGCCGGGTTACCTCATGACATTCCATAAGAATATCTTCAAATGGCCGGCTAACCTCCCTCCCGCGCGTAAAAGGGACGACACAAAACGTACAAAAATTATTACACCCGTTCGTAATCGGAACCAATGCGTGATTTTTGTCCGTACGGATGGGCGCGTGGTCAAAACCGACTTCTTCAATGGGCAAAAATTCGTCAACTCCGGGCATTTTCTTTTTGAGACCCCCAAGCATCTTACCGGTTTTTTCCCGCGTCGCCATCCCTACCATGCAACCCGTAACGACAATTTTGATGCTCCTCCCTTTTTGTTTCTCCAGAGTGAGGTTGTGGACGAGCCCGTAGACACGATTTTCCGCTTTCTCCCGAATCATACAGGTATTGATAATCACGTCGTCGGCAAGACGCATTGAGCGCGCCTTTTTATATCCCCTTGCCGCATAGATACTCGCGATCCGCTCGCTATCCGCCTCATTTGCAGCGCATCCGAACGTGACTATCCAGTATTTCATGATAAAATAAATTTTTCTATAACTGTTGCAACCCCGTCTTCGTCGACTGTAGGCGCGATGAAATCAGCGATTGCTTTAAGCTCCGGGGCAGCATTACCCATGGCGATTTTCAGGCCACAGGCGGAAAGGAGTGGATAATCGTTGTACCCGTCGCCCACCCCGATCATTTCTTCTGTTTTTACCCCAAGAAGCTCTGCGACCCGCACAACACTATGGAGTTTCGTCGCCGTTATATGACTCATGCTGATACTTATCTCTCCTTTGGTCCAAGATAATATTTTATGAACGGCAATATTAGGAATCTTTGTCAGATCTTCTATGATTCTCTCTGCAATCTCCGGAGCGACGGACGGGATATAAAGAGAACAAACTTTCGTTTTCTTCCATCCTTCTCCCGCTATCCTTTCACTCCGTCCGTTATTCATCACCAGCTTCACACCAAATCGTTTGGCAATCCGCATAATTTTAGGAATACAGATACTATCGATATAAATCGTCTGTAAAAATTTCTTTTTAACAGGGTCATAGATTTGGGTAGAATCGTTGACGGAACAAAGTCCACGGATATCCAAATGGTCTATGATGTGTCTGGCGATAAATAGAGGCCGGCTGGTAGCGATACAGACAAAAACGTGTTTCTTCGCCTTATGTATAGCCTCGGTCACGTGCGGAGAAGGCATGCCGTCACGCTTATTGGGAATCGTGGTACCGTCGAGGTCGAGAAATAACGCTTTATACTTCATTCGTGTCTATTTTTTCCCGACGATGACTTGAGCGTCGAAGGCTATATCCTCCGGCAATGTGGCAGCAGCAGTACCGATGGTATATTCATCTGCAAGATCTGCTTTGAGAAACTCAAGATACGCATCTTTTCCCGACTTAACGAGGATTTCCGTCTTTGCATACGTGTACTCGGGAGTGTTGCCGACGTCAGCGACGCTGTAGCCTTTTTCCTCCAAAAACGTTTTGGCCTTGCCGGCAGAGCCGGGGGTACCACCACCGTTAAGGACCTGTACTTTGATATCACTTCGCTGTGGCGCTGCCGGAGTAGGCGTCGGCGTCCCTTGCGGAGCAAGGTCCTGCTTCGCAGGAGGCGTGGGTTTGACAAAAAGCGTCGGGAGCTTCGGTAGTCCGCTGACCACGACGAGAAGCATTCCACCGGTCAATAGAGCAACCGCGATAATGATAATCGCCCAGAGAAATACCGGAGCAGCGCTCGTCCGCTTACGCTCGGTAATATCGGGAAATACATTCGCTGAAGATTCTTTGGCAAAGATTTCCGAAAGTATTTCGTTCTCCTCTTCTTTTTTCTCTTCCACCGGATCCGTTTCCACGGTTGGGGGGGTCTCGGAAAGGGCTTCTTTTTTTTCTTCCTGAATCTCCTCAACTACTTCTTCGATTTTCTCTGCACTTTCTTTTATGGTTTCAAGCGCCTCCTCCGATACATCCACACCTTCATTGACGGGCAGATCTTCTACAACCTCTGTAACAAATTGTGTCTTTGCGGGTTTGTCCTCAGGGGCGGATTCTTCTTTCTTGTGAACTGCTTTCCGTTTAATTGGCATGGTACGTATAGTATACAGAAATCAACAAAACTCGCAAGTCCCAAGGGCTAGCTCGAGGCCGAGGAGTATTGGGAGAGGGCAAAGCGCCATGCTTTAAGACAGAGGACAATAAACAATAAGCCCAGGACAAAGGAAAAAAGTATCATCCACGGAGATAATAGTCCCATAAAGGCTTTCGCTGGAAACGTCATCATGAGACCAACAGGCAGGACAAATGTTAATACGCTACGGAGTGGTTCGTGATAAAGATCTGTCGGTATTCTACCCATGTTGATAACGTCTCTAAAAATCATAATTGCGTGATCCACTTCTGTCGCGAGAATCCCCAATGCTAACACGAGGATATGAAATCCCGTAGAAATGATTAACCCGTTTACCAAAAGTAGTACATAAAATACGATATTGATGCCACTCACGTATCCCAATCTCCCTGCCATATAGATGACCGCAGAGATATAAAAAGGGAGCATGCCCAGATCTAAAGGGTCTGCCCCACCGACGAGCACCCGAAGCAGTGGACTCATGGGCTTGACGAGAGCAAAATCAAAATCTCCGCTCACGATAAGCGGACGGAAACGGTAGACCTCGCGAAATAAAAGTTGCGTGACCGTATCGATGAGGTTAAAGGATAAATAAAAAAATATCATTTGACTACCCGTATAGCCGGCCAGAGACTCCGTTCGGGTAAAAACGGTAAGGAGGAAGACAAGAAAAAATAAAAACCGGAGGAATTTGCCCGCAAAAAAAACAACCGCGTTAAATCGGCTAAGAAGGGAAATCATGAAAGAACTCATCGTGAGCTTCCACCAAATGCGGACGTACCGCTTGACCGAATTCATAGTTATTTCCCCTCTGCCGTATATGCGCGTAACCCTTGCGTCCAGACAATGCGCGCAAAACCCCACAATCCTACTGTCCATAACAGCCCCACGAAAAATCCCTGTATGATGGCTAGAGAAGATAATTGCCCAAGATAGACCTTAAGCGGAAAGTAGATAAAGTAAAAAAACGGTAGGCTTTGGCTGACAAAATAGAGAGGTGCCGAAAGAATATCCAGAGGAAAAAGCGCGCCGGTAAAAAACTCAGCAAAGACAAATGAGAGAAACCGCGGTGCCCAGACATCCGGTGTCCAAAAACCCATATAGGAAAGAAGCAAACTGAAATAGAAAAAAAGTATCATTCCCATGATAAGGGCCGCGAATGCAAGGAGAATCATCACTATGTTTGTCTGAATCATAAGGGACGGCCGAAGCAAAAGATACAATACGATGATTTCAAATACGGCAAAAAAACGTTTAAGAGCTTATCGGCGATATCACGACACGCACAAAACCCAAGAAACCGCATGGGGCGGAGAAGATAATTGGATAAACTCCCGCTCCTGATATATTCCGCCACCTCCTGCGTGCGCGTCCCCATGACGAAAGGCCGGACAAACGAACTGAAGAGAACATAGGTCAGCATCGCGCCCTGGGTGTACCCGAAGAGCTCATTGTGTTCGGAAAAAATCGCCCACCACATAAAATAAACAACTAAAAGTTGCACAACCAAACGCACGCGCCAAAGAACAAAACTCAAACGGTACGTGGCGTATTCTTCTACCGTTCCTTTGATGATCTGAAGATAGGCCTTCATCGCATATCGCACTATATCGCTCACAGAACGAAAAGCCAATATGAGAATCCGAAACCTACCTTGACTATCGGCTTTGAGATGTTGATAATAAAGTCATGAGAGCATCGTGGTTCGAATCCCGTAGATACGTCTACGCTGAATTTTTAACCCAATTGGCTGTTGCGTGGTTTGCTGGAGGCATAATAGCACCCATTGTCGCACCACAAACGGCAATCGCCGGGGGATTGTTGCTGACATTCTTAAGTTTGGGAGCAAGTTTTCTATCTTTACGATTGGCTGTATTATGCCAGAAGGAGCGTTTATGAATACAATACAAAATCCTGTTTTGTTTGCTTACACACTTGGATTTCTTTTTACATGTATCTTTATTCTCTATATCTATCTTGATACCCGTGTCGAGGAAAAGTAACAAATCTATGACACTAGAAACGATCGTGTACGTGCTCGCTGCCATCTTCGGCGTCATCGCCGTCTATATCGTATTCTTCAAAATGAACCGATGAGATAACGCAGTCTTCAACTGCTCGCGCTTGTATAATGCCGGAGAGCATAACGCCAAAAAAACTTGGAAAAGAAAAAAAGACATACGCTAACGACCAAAATTATGGATGCATCGGCGAATGATGCACGTCCAAATAATACTTTAGTAGGCAACGTTATGGTCAACACAAACGGTAACAAAAAAATGGAAATATATTGACCTAAATTTTCATACATTTCCTTAGGATACTTTGCGGTATCCATAACACGGAAAAGTAAATCAGTGAGATTTGTGAGATGAGATTGCCACAGTAAAATAGTCATAAAAATATACCAAACAGAATAAAAAAGAAGTAAACCAAAAAGAGATAAAACAATAAAATAAATCCATTGTAAAAACGTAACTTCTATATTATTAGACGAAAGTAGATAGAAAATAAACAAAACTGCCGCTATAACACGGGGAAATGTGGGAAAATTTATATACCTGACGCTTAACAAGAACTGTGAATTCACAGGCTTCAACAATACGCCATCTAACTGACCTAAATGAATAATACGTGGCATGTGCCAAAAATTGGCAGTAAAAAAAATATGAAACAGTCCTGCTATGACGCTATATACCCCTGTAAGTATCAATAGCTCCACTTGTGTCCAACCAAATATCAACGTAACGTTTGATATCAAAAGCAACATAGAAACGACAGAAAAAACCGCCCATCCCAAACTTACAACTGCAGTACCCCAAAAATTTCCTCTGTAGATAATAAAATTTGAAAAATTTATTCGTACTAGAGCTAACCAAAGTTTTAACAATTTTTTCATATTCCAACTGCGGTAAATTTTCTAATACCTTTGCGCCAGAGAGTCCGGTACATTCCATAAAAAAGAACCAACCAGATCACCTGAACAGGAAAAATCCTGGAATAATCTGAGGATGATAAATTCCCCATAAATGCCATAACAGGAAAATAGATCATATAAGGAAATGGGGTAAGATAAATAATCCGCTGTACGGGTTCTGATAGCGCATAAATGGGCATAATAAATCCTGCGCATATGACAACTATCATCTCTGATAATTGCTGAAATCCCGATATATCTATCGTCCAAAACGCGGTAAGCAAAATGATCATTTTAAACATAAACATCACACAATATCCAAAAAAAGCAATTACTATAGCCAATAAAATCTCATGAGGTAACCCTACAATCCGAATTGGTACCGCAAAAACAAATGCAATAAAACTAAGCACGATAAACCCCATCGACCCCTGTATCATTCTCCATGGAAGCTCACTAAAAAACTTTAATTGAAGGTACGAAAAGGGTTTCATGAGATACATGGATAATTGACCTTCAAGGATATCTGGACGTGCATCCTCTTCAACATGAACAAAAAAACCACCTGCAATAATATAGAACAAATAATATGTGATGATACCAGTCGTATTTATCCCACGACCTGACCAGAAGAGTAAGTAGATGAGAGGATGAAGTAAAGAAACAAGGAACCACACAAAAATTCTACTGCGGTATTGATAAACATGTTCAAAAAATAATAGAAAAATGCGGAAGTAGCGCATACTACTTTTTCTGGGTGAACACATCCCGGATGATGTCTTCGATGTCCGGCTCTTCGATGTTGAGGTCATCAACCGGGAATTTCTCGAGAAGCTGGGCGGCCGCCACGTTGCTCGCACCTCTGGCCACCCGAATGACGGCTTTGGGATAATTGTACTCAACGAGTTCCCCTACCGTTTTGAGTTTATCCGGCGCCACGTACTCATCCAAAATGACGGAAAGCACCTTGTGCTTGGCAAATTTCTTGACCAGGGCTTCGAGTTTCCCGTCGTAGATGATTTTCCCGTGATCAATGATGATCACGCGGCTTGCTAACTGACGGACATCTTCCATGTAGTGAGAAGTGAGAAGAATCGTCGACTCTTTCAACTCATTGTACGCCCGTATAAAATCACGCATCTTCTTCTGCATAACCACGTCCAAGCCGATCGTGGGTTCATCAAGAAATAGTACCTTGGGAGAATGAATAAGCGCCGCGATAAGCTCCATCTTCATGCGCTCACCCAAAGAAAGCTTCCGGACCTGTATCTTGAGAAGCGCTCCCACATCCAGAAGTTCGACCAGGGTCTGGAGCGTCTTTTTGTACTCGTCGTCTCCAATCTCGTAGATTTCTTTATTGAGAAGAAACGTTTCCTGTGCCGGCAGATCCCACCAGAGCTGATTTTTTTGCCCCATGACGAGGGCAATTTGTTTCAGATAGGCATTTTTCCTGTCAAACGGCGTAAAGCCTAATACAGAAACCAAACCGCTTGTGGGATACAACAAGCCGGACAAACACTTGAGTGTCGTCGTCTTGCCTGCCCCGTTGGGCCCGATAAATCCGACCAGTTCACCCTCCCCTATCTCAAAAGAAATATCGTCAACCGCCTTGACCGTCTGGTACTTACGGTGAACCAGTGAGCGCAACGATCCCATGAATCCGGGTTCTTTCTGATGAACTTTGTAATATTTTTTAAGATGCTGAATGGAAATAATCATGACTAGCTTGTCATTGCGAGCCAAAGGCGAAGCAATCTCTCAAGAATATTTCTGATGAGATTGCCGCGTCGCCAAACGCTCCTCGCAATGACAATGTGCGTAATTATCAGTATACCAAAAGAGACAACTCCCATGTATGAGGGAGCGTCTCTTTGTCTCTACGGTCAACCACGCTTACCGAACAACTTTCTTCAAAGCTTTACCAGCGGTAAACCCGGGGGTTTTCCGAGCCGGAATGTTTATCGCGGCACCCGTCTGCGGATTTCGGCCGGTTCTGGATTTCCTTGACCGAACCATAAATGTTCCAAATCCTGTCACAACGACTTTTTCTCCCTTTTTCAGAGAGTCAGTAACTGCGCCAAATACCGCTACTACTGATTCGCGTGCTGCTTTTGCCGTGAGATTTGCTTTTCTTGCAACAACCTCAATGAGATCTGCTTTTGTCATTTTATTTTTCACCTCCTATCGGGCAGAAGGATAGAACAAGAAGAAATTTTCTTTATCCCTTTGTAACGGGATCTATGAGGCAATGTAGATAATATAGAGCGTAATGTCAATATATCAACTTTATTTTGCTATCTCGGTCACGCGTAATTCCCGGATAACTGAAATTTTTATTTGCCCCGGAAACGTCAATTTTTTCTCTATTTCGTCTTTTATCTCGCTTGCTATTATCGTCGCTGTTGCATCGTCGACAGACCCCGGATCAACCATCACCCGTAATTCTCGGCCCGCAGAAAAAGCAAATGATTCCTTAACGCCTTTTTTGGATTTGGCTATCGCTTCCAATTCCTTGAGGCGCTTCACGTACCCTTCGATGTCCTCATGACGCGCACCCGGACGGCTTCCGGATATTGCATCGGCTATATAGACAAGCATGGATTCGAGCGAAGTAAACGGTGTGTCTTCATGATGTTGAGCGACGCAATCGATGACCTTGGAGGGCATCCCGTACTTTTTAAGAAACGAAACCCCCAAATCCACATGACTTCCTTCCTCTCCGGTAATGACTTTACCGATGTCGTGAAGTAAACATCCAAGACGGACAATATTTACGTCCGCCCCAATCTCATGGGCCAGAGAGATACCAATCTTGGTCTCCTCGAGAGTATGGGCAATCATATTTTGGCCGTAGGATGTACGATACTTAAATCGCCCGAGCATCGCGATAATCGGAGCCGGAAGATTGTAGACGCCAACCGCGTGGGCGAGCTTCTGACCTTCTTCAAACATAATCCGCTCAACTTCTTTTCGCACTTGCACGACAATTTCTTCAATCCTCCCTGGTTGGACGCGGCCATCACGCATGAGCCGCTCGAGAGACACCCGGGCTACCTCACGGCGTACTGCGTCAAACGAAGAAAGACGGATAATGCCTTCTTCGTCCAAGTCCACATCTACTCCGGTCGCCGTTTCAAACGCGCGGATATTTCTGCCTTCTTTACCGATAATCCTGCCTTTTATATCTTCATCGGTTATCTTCACAACCGAAACCGTAAACTCGGATACGTAATCGGTCGCCCCGTGGCGCATGGCATCGACAAGAATTTCCCGGGCTTTCCCCTCTGCTTCTTCCTGCGCGCTCGCTTGGGACTGCCTTATCTCACGGGCTACTTCTTCCCGAAGCTTGGATTTCATATCCTCAAGGATCACAACTCTTGCTTCATCGCGCGTCATATGGCTAGCTTTTTCTAATTTCAGAACCTGCTCTTCCCGAGCTTTCTCTGCTTCCGCAAGCTTCCCCCGGACATCTTCTTCTATTCCCGTAAGGCGTTTCTCCCGCTCGTCAAGAGATTGTTCTCTGCGATCAACGGATTCGTTTTTCCGGCGTGTTTCTTCTTCTGACGCCCGAAGAATCCGGAGAGCCTCGTCTTTGGCCTCAAGAACAATTTCACGAGCTTGAGTTTGGGCCATGTTGAGCGCTTGCTCCACATCCTGACGTGATTGCGTTGGTATAGGGGAAGTTTGCGGTAGCTCTGGCTGTTTTATGGTTTTTTCCTGCGGTTTGACCGCGGGACGCGCGGTCTTGGCCTTTGATCGGGACGGCTGTTTTCTCCCCTGGACAAGTCCTGTAAGCGTTTTTAATACATCAAACATGATTTAGGAAGCACAACGGAAGAATCCCTCAGATTACTGCAGGGATATATATGTAGGAAAACGCAATAAATTATATGATACCTTCATAATGTCCTACAACACTTCAATCGTACTCACTCCTCAAACAACAATCTCTATTCTATGATTCTATCTCATCGTCAAGCACCCCGTCAATGACGCGATGAATCGTATCTGCGTCAAAACCGCGGCGGCCTAAAAAACCGTAAATCTTCTTTTTGCGTTCAAAAGGCGGAAGTTTTTCCCACAATGGAAGCTTCTTTGCTACGACCTGCCGCGCGAGTACATCTTCATCAAGCTTGAGATCTCTCACTTCTATCCCCTTATCCTTAAGCTCTTGGGCAATGAGGCGCATACCCTTCGGCTTATGCGACTGACGCTGATTGATCCACCAGGAAACAAATTTAGCATCGTCGGCGTATCCGAGATCCCGAAGGCGGAGAATAACACGATCAATAACAGAAAGCTGGATCCCCGCCTGCGCGGGGATGACGGAAAAACGAGCAAGTTTTTTCAATAAAAAATATTTAAACTCTTTTTCACTACGGGGGCGGAAAGATACAAAACGAATTGAAGATTGCAGAAGTTTAGCGTAGAGATCGTCCATTTTCTACTCTGCCTCCTCGACACCCATGGCGACTTTGGTGTGGGCTTGACCGGTTTTGACCGCCTTCCAGATGGCATCGGTAATTTCTTTCGTCAACTTCCCGTTTTCTTTCAGAAAAAGTTTAGCTGCTTCTCTCCCCTGACCGAGCATTTGCGCCCCATACTTGAGAAACGCTCCGGATTTCGTCAGGATATTGAGTTCAAGCCCTACGTCAATTAACCCGCCTTCTTTGGAAATACCATCGTGCATCACATCAAATTCAGCAACACGGAAAGGTGGTGACACTTTATTTTTGACAATCCGCACACGGTGACGACTCCCGATGACGCGGTCACCGTCTTTGAGGCTTTCAATTTTGCGGCTGTCCATCCGGATGCTCGCGTAAAACTTGAGTGCCATCCCACCGGTCGTCGTCTCGGGATTACCAAACATGACGCCGATTTTCTGGCGGAGTTGATTGGTAAAAATCACGATAGTTTTGGACTTGGAGATGACCGCCGTCAATTTCCGGAGAGCCTGGGACATAAGACGGGCGTGGACCCCCATCATGCTGTCTCCCATCTCGCCTTCAATTTCCGCCCGCGGCACAAGGGCCGCAACAGAGTCGATAACAATGATATCAATGCCACCGCTTCGGATAAGAGTTTCTGCAATCTCCAACCCTTGTTCACCGGTATCGGGTTGAGAGATGAGAAGATCATCAAGCTTCACGCCGAGAATTTCGGCCCACTGCGGATCAAGCGCATGTTCTGCATCGATGAATGCCGCCACTCCCCATTTTTTTGCGCTTCGGCGATAGCTGAAAGACACACGGTGGTTTTGCCTGAGGCCTCCGGGCCATATATTTCAACGATTCTGCCGCAGGGCAAACCGCCCACTCCAAGACCTAAATCTAAGGGCAGGATTCCAGTCGAGATAACGTCAATGGCCATCTTCCCTTGGGTCTGCTCACCAAGCTTCATGATCGAGCCTTTGCCGTACTGTTTTTCGATCTGATCCATGGCGAGGCGGATAGCGGCGAGTTTCGGATCTGTTGGCATAACGGTCTCCTTTTGGGGGCAGGAACATTATTGAAGAATTCATGCCATTCTTACACAAAAAATGGTAGAATACAAGATGCAATCGGGGCGTAGCTCAGTTGGTAGAGCACACGGCTGGGGGTCGTGTGGTCGCACGTTCGAATCGTGTCGCCCCGACTAGCATAGAATCAGAAAAAACCAAATTTTCAAGACCTCGCGCGGTGCGGGCGCGCGAGACGGCTGCGAAGCCCTGGCGGAAACCGACGGTGAGCTGGCGGTTCGTCAAAAGGAAGTTCGAGCCGACCCGTTTGCCGATGAATGCTAATTCATCGGGATTCTTTTTTGCGCGCGCGATTTTTTCGCACTCTACTGCTGTTTTTACGAATTCTCTCATAAGTTCAATCCACGTCGAACCCTGTAATTCTATTTTTGCCATCATCTCTTGAAGTTTGATCTTTTCTTCAAAGAATTGGTTTTTCTTTTGCTTGAAGGTTTCGGAGTCAATAATCTGATCAAGGTAACTGTCGAGAAGAATGTTTGCCCTTCGATCAATTTCAGATAGATGGTCTTTGAGTTTTTGTAGCGTTTCTTCTGCTGTTTGTTTTTCAACAATTTCATCTCTATCGATCCACTGGCTCCATTGATCCGCCCATGATTGAGGTAGGGAAACATCAGAAAGAATTTGACGGAGTTGATTTTCCAAGTCTTGTTCTGTCACTGGTCGCTCGGTACATGGTTTAAGTTTTCTGGTACAACGATAATAGTTGTAGGTGGCAGTCCGATGCGTCATTTTATAAATTTTGGTATGCGTTTCCGCGGTAATCGCGGCACCACACGATCCGCATCGGGCAAAGCCAATAAAAGGAAAATGATTGCCACCGTACTGAGGGCGAGAGATCTTGTTAATCTGCTGTTGTGTTTGGGCAAATAGTTCCTTGCTGATAATGGGTTCGTGAATCCCGTCATAATATTCGCCGTTAAACGTAATAATGCCAACGTAAAATCTATTGGACAGATGATGCCGGATCGTGTCGATGTGCCAGGGTTTCCCGTTTTTCTTTTTCAGGTCATACACGTCATATAAATGTCTGAGAATGTCAGTAAACGACTTATTTCCCTGGGCAAACATGGCGAACATTTCTTTGACGATCTTTGAGGTTTCCGGGTCAACATCAATACCGCGAGTCTTAGGATTATTGACGTAACCAAAAGGAGCTTTAAGGGGAAGGACGCCGTTTCGTAATTTTTGTCGTTGCCCACGCCGCACGTTCTCCGAAAGATTGTCCACATAATACTTTGACTGACCAAAGGCGATGGAGAGCATAAATTTCCCTTGCGGCGTGTTTTCAAACCAGAAGGTTGGAAATTTCAGGTCCACGAGTTTCCCTGTATCAAGGAAATAGACGATCTTTCCCCCGTCCATGGAGTTTCTAGCAAGGCGGTCTGGGTGCCAGGCAACAATACCGTTAGCTACGCCTCTCTCAATCTTTTTAAGGACTTCAGCAAACTGTACGCGACCGGGCATCTTAGCAGTTTTGGCTTCGGTGATAAACTCGACAATCTCAAGTCGTTCCTTCTTGGCAAATTCTTTGAGTTCCGCAATCTGTGCCTCGATGGAGAGAATTTGCCTATCCGCTTCGTCTCTCGATTTTCTACAGTAGGCAATGTATTTGGTCATAGGTGTTTAAGAAAATTTTTGCGGGGTCTTTTTGTTCCTTTTGTGTGTTGCGAACCGCCGGCTCACCGTCGGTTTCCGCCAGGGCTTCGCAGCCGTCTCGCGCGCCCGCACCGCGCGAGGTCTTGAAAATTTGGTTTTTTCTGATTCTATGCTAGTCGAGTTGTACCAAAACGTTCGAACCGAATTTCAGGCGTTGCGTTAGCTCGCCC
>ERZ1292640.350-Hain-H43-02um-R1-350-length-37118-cov-6_pt1 | contig 37118 bp, 28 predicted proteins | sample MGYA00564404_ERZ1292640 | MGnify/ENA primary metagenome ERZ1292640 (study PRJEB36523, sample SAMEA6512636) | groundwater metagenome | collected 2019-01-08 | study: AquaDiva: Metagenomics assemblies of 32 groundwater samples | reverse complement strand
ATTTCAAGTTACACTGTTTGCTCCACGAAAATTCTCTGATATGTCTCAGGAAGAACGTATTGAAGCTTGTTATCAACACGCTGTCTTGCAATATCTTTCCAGCCAGTCGCTTACCAACACTACTTTGCGCGAGAGATTTAAAGTCAGCGAGAAGCAGCGCAACCAAATCACCAACTTGATTGCTGATGCAGTAACATCTGGGCGTATCAAACGCAAGGATACAACCAGTGGCAACAAATTTGCTGAGTATTGGCCTTATTGGACATAAAAAAACCGAAAGAAGGAGACACGGCATTAGTTAGCAGTGTGAAGTAACTTTGTTAAGTGTCGAAGTATTGAAATGTAAAAAACAACATCTACTTAACGTCGTCATATGAGAATGGTAGCAATAAAGATTGCATCAAACCACACTGCATATACCACTGTTTGTGACTGTGTGACACTGTTTTTATGCTTGGCAAGCATTGCAAGTGATTGATTTATGTAAATCTCAATTTCTTAATTACGTTTGGTAATCCGTTAATCCGAACAACCTTCTTATAATCACATAAGTAGATTACAAACACTATCTGCCAGTCACGCCATTTGGCACATTCACTGAATAGCAGGCATGTTAAAATGCAGCCTTCAAAAAAATCGAAAAGCAACATGAATTTTTCTGCTATTACCGCGTTATCTCCCCTGGATGGCCGTTATCAAACCAAAGTCGAACCGCTCCGGTTTTACTTCAGTGAATTCGCATTGATTCGTTATCGTGTTCAGGTTGAAGTATCTTGGCTTAAAGCGCTCAGTAATGACCCAGGGGTGGTTGAAATTCCGCCTTTCTCAAATGAAACCAATGCCCGGCTGGATAATCTGGTGGCAAACTTTTCCGTCTCCGACGGGGAAGCGATTAAATCCATTGAAGCCATTACCAATCATGATGTGAAAGCGGTTGAATATTGGCTGAAGCAAATATTGGCGGATAACGCTGAAGTTGCCAAAGCGGCTGAATTCATTCATTTTGCCTGCACCTCTGAGGATATCAATAACCTTTCGCACGGCCTCATGCTTAAATTCAGCCTGGAACAAGTCATGCTCCCCGCTCTCAACAAGATTATTGCCAGGCTGGTTGAATTGGCGCATCAATTAGCGGATGTGCCGATGCTTGCACGCACGCATGGCCAGCCAGCCAGCCCAACGACATTGGGTAAAGAAATGGCCAATGCCGTTTATCGTCTGCAACGGGGAAAGAAACAACTGGCAACCGTGGCCATACTGGGCAAGATTAACGGTGCTGTAGGCAATTACAATGCGCACTTGTCGGCTTACCCGGATCTGGATTGGGAAAAATTTGCACAATTGTTTGTTGAAAATCTGGGTCTGGAATTTAACCCCTATACGACCCAGATTGAACCTCACGACACGATGGCTGAACTGTTTGATGCCTATGCCAGGATCAATACCATTTTGCTGGATTTGAACCGCGATATCTGGGGGTACATTTCACTGGGCTATTTCAAGCAAAAAACCAAAGCGGATGAGGTAGGTTCTTCAACCATGCCGCATAAGGTCAACCCGATCGACTTTGAAAACTCGGAAGGCAATCTGGGCATTGCCAACGCCTTATTGCGTCATCTGAGCGAGAAATTACCGGTGTCCCGCTGGCAACGCGATTTAACCGATTCCACAGTGTTGCGTAACATGGGAGTTGCGTTAGGACATACCTTGCTGGCCTATGATTCCTGCCTGAAAGGATTAAACAAGCTGGATGTCAATCCTGCTCAGTTACTGGTTGATCTGGATAACACCTGGGAAGTTCTGGCTGAACCCATTCAAACAGTGATGCGGCGTTACGGAGCCGCCAATCCCTATGAGCAACTGAAAGCATTGACGCGCGGCAAGGGGGGCATTACCCAGGAAACACTGCATCAGTTTATCCATAATCTGAATATCCCTGCGGAAGAAAAGAATCGCCTGCTGGCAATGACTCCCCGGAATTACATCGGCCAAGCAAGCACTTTGGCCCGGCGAATAAAAAATTAACCGGCCTCTCCTGCCCGTAATCTGCTGATCCGACATATTAATCCGTAGCATCCGGGTTGATGGTAAAGAAATTTTAATCACCTGCTTGAAATCCGGAAATGCAACCCCAATATCTCCCCAATAGTTACCAGGAGGTATGATGCAGAGCCCAGAAAACCCAAGCAATCCAGAATCCACCCAGGCAGAAACAGCACACGCTACGGAAGAAACCAGAATAGCGGGAATATCCAGCGATGCAACCATTCAGACCGGACAAAAAGAAGACCCGCCACTCAGCCTTGAGCATTTATTGAAGGAAGCCGAGATAAAAGCAGCCGAACATCATGATGCCTGGATACGGGCCAAAGCTGAAACAGAAAATATCCGCAAGCGTGCTCAGACTGATGTGACTAATGCGCATAAATACGCCATCGAAAATTTCTCGACAGAATTACTGACCGTGATGGACAGCCTAGATGCAGCCTTGGCAATTGAAAATGCGAGTCTGGAAAATTTCAAAAGCGGCATGGAATTAACCCAAAAACAACTGATCAATGCTTTCGACAAATTCGACATCAAGATAATCGATCCCAAGGGAGAAAAATTTGACCCCCACCAGCATCAGGCGATGTGCACCGTTGATTCCGAACTGGCCCCCAATACCGTGGTTCAAGTCATGCAGAAAGGCTACAAATTGCATGAACGTGTGATCCGCCCGGCACTTGTAATGGTTTCAAAAGCGCAAGGTACTTGAATTTTATCCAAGTATCTCCACTTTCAGATCAGTTGATAGACAGAATTAATCTTTAAAAGGATCTAAACATGGCAAAAATTATCGGTATCGATCTGGGTACCACCAACTCCTGTGTATCCGTTATGGAAAACGGGAAACCCAAAGTCATTGAGAACCTGGAAGGTACGCGCACAACGCCTTCTATTGTTGCTTATACCGAGGACAATGAAGTTCTGGTAGGCGCTTCAGCCAAGCGTCAGGCGATCACCAATCCAAAAAACACCTTGTTTGCAGTGAAGCGTCTGATTGGCCGCCGCTTTGACGAAGATATGGTGCAACGAGACATCAAGATGGTGCCTTACAGCATTATCAAAGCGGATAACAATGATGCGTGGGTGGAAGTGCGTGGCAAGAAAATCGCACCACCGGAAGTTTCAGCGCAAGTGCTGATGAAAATGAAAAAAACAGCCGAAGATTATCTGGGTGAGCCAGTGACTGAGGCCGTCATCACGGTACCGGCCTACTTCAATGACTCGCAACGTCAGGCGACCAAGGACGCCGGGCGAATTGCCGGTCTGGAAGTGAAGCGCATCATTAATGAACCAACGGCTGCAGCATTGGCTTTTGGCATGGACAAAAAGGAAGGCGACCGGAAAATAGCGGTGTATGACCTGGGTGGCGTGACTTTTGATATTTCCATCATTGAAATCGCCGAGATTGAAGGCGAGCATCAGTTTGAAGTGTTAGCGACTAACGGAGACACTTTCCTCGGCGGTGAAGATTTTGACTCACGGGTGATTGAATACCTGGTGGATGAATTCAAGAAAGAAACCGGTATTGACCTGAAGAAGGATATGCTGGCATTGCAACGCTTAAAGGATGCGGCGGAAAAGACCAAAATCGAGTTGTCGTCCAGTCAGCAAACCGAAGTTAATTTGCCGTACATCACCGCCGATGCATCAGGGCCTAAACATCTGGCTGTCAAAATAACCCGCGCGAAACTGGAAAGCCTGGTTGAGGAACTCATTGAGCGCACGGCTGGACCATGCCGTACCGCAATTAAGGATGCCGGCTTATCGGCTTCCGACATTGATGATGTGATTCTGGTCGGCGGACAGACTCGTATGCCCAAGGTACAGGACAAAGTTAAGGAAATATTCGGCAAAGAACCCCGTAAAGACGTTAATCCAGACGAAGCGGTCGCTGTGGGCGCGGCCATTCAGGGCGGTGTGTTGCAGGGCGATGTGAAGGATGTCTTGTTGTTGGATGTGACACCTTTGTCTTTGGGTATCGAAACGCTGGGTGGTGTGATGACCAAGCTGATCCAAAAAAACACCACCATCCCGACCAAAGCGCAGCAGGTGTTTTCCACTGCGGAGGAGAATCAGACCGCTGTGACCATTCACGTGTTACAGGGTGAACGTGAGATGGCATCAGGTAATAAAAGCCTGGGACAGTTTAATCTGAGTGACATCCCCCCTGCACCACGCGGGATGCCTCAAATTGAAGTGACCTTTGATATCGATGCCAATGGTATTTTGCACGTATCGGCAAAAGACAAAGCCACAGGCAAGGAAAGCAAGATCAAGATCCAGGCAAGCTCGGGCTTGTCGGATGCAGAAGTCGATCGTATGGTCAAAGATGCGGAAGCACATGCTGAGGAAGATCATAAGGCGCTGGAATTGATTTCCAGCCGTAACCAATGCGATGCCATGATCCATTCGGTTAAGAAATCCCTGAAAGAGCATGGAGATCAACTGGACAGTGATGAGAAAGCCAAAATTGAGGCTGCATTGAAAGATGCAGAGGAAGTGCTCAAAACGGATAAAAAAGAAGAGATTGATGCGAAGACTCAGGCATTGACCGAAGCGGCACACAAACTGGCTGAAAAGATGTATCAGCAAAAAGACCAACAGGATCAGCAAGCTCAACCTGATACAGGATCTTCATCCGGTCAGCATGAAAAACCCGTGGAAGGCGAAGTCGTTGATGCGGAGTTTGAAGAAGTTAAAAACAAGAAGTAACCATTGTTGGCATTGTTAGAACCTTGGGAAGCCTGCCGGGCTTAAATCCGGCAGGCTTCCGTGGCGCAGAGACGCAAGAGAGGACTTTTAGACTCTTCTGTGTACTCTGCGCTTTGGTGTTTGATTTGAAACTAAAGTTATTCTTAAAACCAGGGCAGCACAAATTTTATTACGGTAGCAGGAAATCAATATGAGTAAGCGCGATTACTATGAAGTGCTCGGTGTCAGCCGTGATGCCGATGAAGGTACTATCAAGAAAGCCTATCGCAGATTGGCGATGAAACATCACCCTGATCGTAATTCCGGCGATGCCAAATCGGAAGAAATGTTCAAGGAAGCCAAGGAAGCTTATGAAATATTGACTGATGCTAATAAGCGCGCCGCTTATGATCAGTTTGGCCATGCCGGTATGGATGCCAATGCAGCCGGTGGAGGCGGCGCACAGGGATTTGGTGATGCCTTCAGCGATATTTTCGGAGATATTTTCGGAGGGCGTGGCGGGCGTTCAAATGTGCACCGTGGCTCCGATCTGCGCTACAACCTGGAGATTTCCCTGGAGCAGGCGGCGCATGGAACCGAGACAAAGATTCGCATTCCCACGATGGATAAATGTGAGACCTGTCATGGCAGCGGCAGCAAACCGGGCAGTTCGCCTAAAACCTGCCCTACCTGTAACGGCCATGGCCAGGTAAGGATGCAACAGGGATTTTTCTCAATCCAGCAGACATGCCCCAAATGTCAAGGTAACGGAAAAATTATTTCTCACCCTTGTACAACTTGTCATGGGGCGGGGCGCGTAAAACACCATAAGACGCTGAATGTAAAAATCCCGGTGGGTGTCGACGATGGTGATCGCATTCGCATTTCAGGTGAAGGTGAAGCCGGTGTAAATGGCGGACCGCCGGGCGATCTGTACGTGGTGGTTCACTTGTCAGCACATTCCGTTTTCCGCCGCGAAGGCGATCATTTACATTGCGAAATACCGATTAGTTTCAGCGTAGCCGCATTGGGCGGAGAAATTGAAGTGCCTACCCTGGAGGGTCATGCCAAAATTAAAGTGCCGTCCGAAACACAAACCGGCAAGATCTTTCGTTTGCGCAGCAAAGGAATTAAAGGTGTGCGCAGCCATGACAAAGGCGATTTGCTCTGTCATGTTGTTGTGGAAACCCCGGTGAAACTGACAGCACGCCAAAAAGAGCTGTTAGAGGAACTGGAAACCATTAGCCTGAAAGATGGCCCTCGTCACAGCCCTCGTGCTAAATCATGGATGGATAAGGCGCGCGAATTCTTTTCGGAATAATTGACTCTATTGCCCTCGATGCTTATACAATCGCTTGTAGAACCATTGTTTACAATATTCTACCGTTAAGAGATAAGCAACGATCAAACCAGCCAACAGGCCGAAAAATAGTGGCTGCAGTGGTGTGAAACCAAGATAATGAGCCATTGGACTAAATGGAAGGAACATTGCAATAGCGACGACGCTCAGAGATGTGATTGTCAACCAACGATTGGGGCGACTGCGGAAAGGACGGCGACGAGTCCTGATGATAAAAATAACCAGCACCTGGGTAGCAATCGACTCAACGAACCAGCCCGTGCGGAATAACGTTTCATCCGCATCAAATACTGCGATCAGCAGATAAAAGGTAAGAAAATCGAATAAGGAACTGATGGGCCCGATAACCATCATGAAGTTGCGAATAAAATTCATATCCCACTGATTGGGTTGAGCCAGATCCTCTTCATCCACATGATCCATCGGCAAGGTAACTTCAGAAAGATCATACAATAAATTGTTCAGTAAAATCTGTAGCGGCAGTAGTGGTAAAAACGGCAAAAACAGTGTCGAAGCAGCCATACTGAACATATTGCCAAAGTTAGAACTGGTAGCCATCATGATGTATTTCATTACGTTCCCGAATGTGCGCCGGCCTTCCATAACGCCCGCATGCAATACCTTAAAATCGTGTTCCAGCATGATCAGGGCGGCCGCCTGTCTGGCGACATCCACCGCGCCGTCCACTGAGATGCCTATATCCGCCGTATGCAAAGATGGCGCATCATTGATGCCATCACCGAGATAACCGACAACATGTTTGCGCGCCTTAAGGGCCAGTAAGATACGATTCTTCTGTGAAGGATTGACGCGACAAAACAAATTAACTTCTTCCACCCGTGCACGTAACGCGTCATCGTGCATAGCCGCTATTTCTTTTCCTGTGAGCACGCCGGTAATGGGCAGATTTAACTGGTTGCATACATGGCGTGTCACCCATTCATTATCGCCCGTTAAAATCTTTACATGGACGCCGCTTGCTTGCAGTGCGGCTAATACCGGACCAGCACTGACTTTGGGTGGGTCAAAAAAAGCAGCGAAGCCCGCAAAAATCAGTTCACTCTCATCGGTAACGACTGCATGGGGATGATCCGGTGCAACGGCGCGCCATGCGATACCGAGGACACGGAAACCATCATTTCCCAGTGCGTCGAGCAGTGCATTGATTGATTTGAGTGTTGCCGCATCAAGTGGCACGACAGCGCCTGCCGCGTCTTCATAGTGCGTACATAGATTCAGAATATCTTCGGGCGCTCCCTTGACCGACAACATGCGCGCTTCTTCACGTTCTATCAGCACAGATACACGCCGGCGCTCGAAATCAAAAGGCACTTCGTCGATTTTCTGCCAGCCAGCGATAGCCACCTCATGGTGCTGTAGAATGGCGTCATCCAAAGGACTCTTGAGGCCGCTTTCAAAATAGCTGTTCAGATAAGCGAGTTCCAATACGCGTTGAGTTTCCTGGCCTAATGCATTGACATGACGCTCCAGATGAATCTTCGCTTCGGTCAGTGTTCCGGTTTTGTCAGTGCATAGGATATCCATGGCGCCCATATCCTGAATCGCTGAGGGTCGCTTGACGATCACTTTCAAGGCAGCCATGCGTAAAGCGCCGCGTGTCAGCGTAACGGATATCACCATGGGTAACAATTCAGGTGTCAACCCTACCGCCAGCGCGACCGCGAACAGGCAAGATTCCAGCAGGGGGCGATGCAGAACCACATTGACCAGCAATGTGAATAGAACCAGCAACAAAGTAAGGCGCATGATGAGCATGCCAAATTGGCGCGTACCCAGTTCAAAGGCAGTGGGAGGCGGCTTCTTTTCAAGACTGCCGGCAATTTGCCCTAAAGCTGTCGCCTGACCGGTACGGCCGATTTGTACACGAGCCGATCCGGTAATCACACTACTACCCATGAATACGGCAGCTTTTTCTTCTAAGTCCCAGGGATCATCAGCGCTGGCGGATGCATCGGCGCGTTTTTCAACGGGGTATGGTTCGCCGGTCAGTTGAGATTGATTGACGAAAAGATCTTTTGCTTCCAGCAATTGACCATCTGCCGGCACCAGATCGCCCGCAGACAAGAAAACGATGTCGCCAGGCACTACCTGTACAACCGGTATCTCGCATGTTTTGCCGTCACGCAATACAGTGGCAGTGATGGCTACTTGAGCGGCAAGCCTCGCAGCAGACTGACCGGCACGATACTCCTGAATAAAATCGAGCGTGACACTCATGAGTATGATGAGGCCGATAATGAGCGCACTGATTTCATCACCGTTCAGTGCTGAAATGCCGATAGCAACGAGTAGCACCAGTACGAGAGGATTATGGAAATGGGCAAGAAACTGCAATACGATAGTGCGTTGTTTGATTGGTTTAATCTCGTTGGGCCCGCATTGCCTTAGCAGGATTGCCGCCTCAGCATTACTTAAACCAATACCGGTTTGTTCGTTATCCATTTTTCTCACACTGATTCATTCAGAGTTGATTACAGGCACTCCAATCTATTGTCTTTACGTAAGAATATCAATGGCAATCGGTTGAAATACCAATAACTTACCAGCAAGCTCACCCTAAAATGATAGTCTCAATTAAGTCTGATAATCCCAATTGTTCGATTTCAGCTCCAATACTCAATCACCCACACCCGCCTTTTGCCTGGAAGCATAAACATAGCCGCCGATCGCACCCATAATCACGCCTAAGGGCGCTGCGATAAATATTCCGATCAATGGCCCCTGGCTGGTGTCTCTGACGAAAGCCATGGGTCCTAGAAATCCAACGGTAAAACATAAGCCGCCCAGCATTAATGCGCCGCTGATGACCGACACACTGACGCCCACCCTCTCCCCGGAAACCAGCTTCCAGGTATACCATCCTGCCAATGCGGCGCAAGCCAGCGAAAAAGTGGTACTCAGCCAGCCTGGATATTCCGTTGTGATCGACAAAATCGTTCTAATAAAAAATAGCACGATCAGAAACATCAACAAAACAATTACCGGTCTAAGTATTTGAATCATCTCAGAACACTTCCATTGATTGTTATTCTGCATCATTGCAACATAAACTATTGCCAGCATTGTAATATATCTCCATCCATAAAACCGGAATCTCCCTGTCTATAAGGTTATATTCAGAATGAAGCCATTTGACGTACGACGACGCAGGCTTTTGCAGTATGGCTTTATCGGGCTGGGTGCTTTTGTGGGTAACAGCTTACTGCCAAGGACTATCCAGGCAGCATCCTTGTCACGCGTATCGCTCGGCGGACTGCTGCCGCCGGATCAGAATGGCGTGCGCCTGCCCGCCGGTTTTACTTCCCGCATTGTGGCGCGTTCCGGTCAAATGATCTCCGGTTATCGCTGGCATGCGGCGCCGGATGGCGGTGCTACCTTTGCCACTGATGAGAGTGGCTGGATTTATGTTTCCAATAGCGAGCTTGATAATAAAACAGGGGGCGTGAGCGCTTTACGCTTTAATCAGCAAGGAGAAATCGTTGATGCCTATTCCATCTTGAACAATACCACTCGTAATTGTGCCGGTGGGCATACGCCCTGGCAAACCTGGCTGTCCTGCGAGGAAGTTGAGCAAGGCCGGGTATGGGAATGCGATCCTTTTGGCCGGAAAGCGGCACAAGTCAGAAATGCCCTAGGCTTATTCAGGCATGAAGCGGTTGCCGTGGATACCAAAAACAAGCAACTCTATCTGACCGAAGATGAAAAAGACGGGTGTTTGTATCGCTACACCGCCCGTTCATTCGATGCCGCAGGAAATCCCAATCTGGATAATGGTTTTCTGGAAGTAGCCGAAGTGATTAATGGGCGGATCGGGTCACTCCGCTGGCATACCCTGCCCGATCCGCTGGCAACTGCGACACCGACACGCAAACAGATCGCCAGCAGTACCCGGTTTAATGGGGGAGAAGGCATCTGGTATCACCAAGGCAGCATTTACTTTACCACCAAAGGCGATAATCGCGTGTGGGCGTATGATGTGCGGCAAAACCATCTCAGTATTGTCTACAATGCGGCCTTGTATCTGCAGCCCGTATTGACCGGCGTTGACAATATCACTGCCAATGCTACGGGGGAATTGCTGGTAGCTGAGGATGGCGGCGATATGCAGATTGTTGTGCTGACAAGCGGCAAGGTGTTGCCATTGTTGCAGGTGGTTGATCATGACCGTTCCGAGATCACCGGCCCTGCTTTCAGTCCTGATGGCTCCCGCTTGTATTTCAGTTCGCAACGCGGAAAAACCGGGAATTCTGAGGATGGCGTTACGTTTGAAATAACGGGGCCATTTTGATTGAGTTCCATCATTTACCCCATGTTTTCTCAGGCACTTGATAAATCAGCCCGGCGAACCCATTTAACCAGGAAACTACAATAGTTAGTCTAATGCGATCATAATGTTCATGGCGTGACAGCGTGATAATGAGGGAGAACTGATTTGGAATTCAAGGATTACTACAAAACATTGGGCATTTCACGCGATGCGACTGCGGAAGAAATCAAGAAGGCATTCCACCGCCTGGCGCGCAAGTATCACCCGGATGTTTCCAAAGAAACAGACGCCGAACACAAAATGAAAGAAGTGAATGAAGCCAATGCGGTACTTTCTGACCCGGAGAAACGCGCTGCTTATGATCAATTAGGACAAGGACGAGGATTTCAGGCAGGCAGCGATTTTCAGCCGCCTCCCGGCTGGGATGCCGGATTTGAATTCAGCGGGCGAGGATTTAATGGTGCTCAGGCTGCGGATTTCAGCGACTTCTTTGCGGAATTGTTCGGCAAGCAGGCTGGAGCTGGCGCCAGACAATCTCATCGCCGGATGCGCGGTGAAGATCATCATGCCAAAATCATGCTCGACCTGGAAGATACTTACCACGGCGCCAGCCGCAGCCTGACCCTGCGTATGCCAAGGCTCGACCATCAGGGGCGCACCCTACTGACCGAACATACCTTGAATGTGCGCATCCCCAAGGGTGTACATGCAGGCCAGGTAATCCGGCTTGCCGGACAAGGGGGGCCTGGCATAGCCGGTGAAGCTGCCGGAGATTTGTTTCTGGAAGTGCAATTCCATCCGCATTCACGCTACCGGATTGAGAAAAAGGATGTCTATGCCGCTTTACCGGCTGCACCCTGGGAAGCTGCACTGGGTGCCACAGTCAAAATACCGGTACCCGATGGCTTGGTTGAAGTACGGGTTCCAGAAAACTCTCAATCCGGCCGCAAGCTGCGCCTGAAAGGACGCGGCATCCCTGCTGCCATGCCTGGCGACCTGTATCTGGTGCTGGAAGTTGTGCTGCCGCCCGCTACGACAGAAAAAGCACGTGAGTTTTATCAAACAATGGCGCAGGAATTAGCATTTAATCCACGTCAAAATTTGGAGGTTTAAGCCATGCCGAACGAAATTGATGCCATTTTACTGGATGACGCCATGCTCAATTTGGATGAACTGGCCAGAAGCTGTCAGGTTAGCCGTGAATGGGTCATCGAACGCGTTCAATGCGGTCTGTTACTGAATGAAGGTTTAGCCGGCACGAACCCTGCCTCATGGATATTTGATAGCCGCAGTTTCATGCGTGTCAAAAGGATCATCGCTGTTGAAAGAGATTTCGAATGCAATCCAGAACTAGCCGGTCTGGTCGCAGATCTGATGGAAGAAATCGAATGGTTACGCGCCCGCCTTGAAGCATCCAAACTGGACGAAGATTGAAAAAGGAAAACTGCCCATGTCTTTACACATCGCGTGCCCCCATTGTCATGCCACCAATCGAGTACCCGCAGACCGCCTGGGCGCATCGCCCCAATGCGGAGCCTGCCACCAGCCCTTATTTACTGCACAACCGGTCGAACTGACTGAAAGCCATTTCAACCGGCATATTGCACATAATGATATTCCGGTGCTGGTTGATTTCTGGGCGCCCTGGTGCGGCCCGTGCCGGATGATGGCACCCGTTTTTGCCAGAGCAGCTACTCTTCTGGAACCCAAAATGCGCCTGGTTAAAGTCAATACTGAAGAAGAACAAGGATTGGCGGCCCATTACAATATTCGCAGCATTCCGGCCTTGGTATTGTTTAAAGGTGGCCGGGAAATTGCCCGGCAATCGGGGGCCATGAGTGAGCAGGATCTGGTGCGCTGGGCACAAACAACCCATCAATAATGTTACATACCGATAATGAAGGAACAAACACCCATGCCTGATAACGGATTTCTATCCCGTCTCATCTGGATTTCACTGGCCACTATGATCCTGGTGTTGTTTTACCAAAGCTTCCCGGATATTTTTCGTCAGATTTCTGACGACCAGGGTAAACCGCAAAGTGCAGAACCACGCATAGTCCAAGCGCGTGGCAATCTGGCTGAAGATGAAAAAAGCACCATTGCATTATTTGAAAACTCGCGCGACTCGGTGGTATTTATTACCACCCGCCAACGTGTGATGGACGCCTGGACACGCAATATCTTTTCTGTTCCCAGCGGCACCGGTTCAGGCTTCATCTGGGATGATAACGGGCATATCATTACCAACCTGCATGTGATCAAGGGCGCCAGTGAAGCCACTGTACGCCTGGCTGATGGGCGCGATTACAAAGCATCTCTGGTGGGCGCCAGCCCGGCACATGACATTGCCGTGCTGAAAATAGGCATCGGCTTTCAACGGCCTGTCCCTGTTCCCCTGGGTAGCAGCCACGATCTCAAAGTCGGGCAAAAAGTATTCGCTATCGGCAATCCTTTTGGCCTGGATTGGACATTAACCACCGGCATTGTTTCAGCACTGGACAGATCGCTTCCAAGTGGTGACGGTCGTACCATCGACAATCTGATTCAGACCGATGCGGCCATTAATCCGGGTAATTCCGGCGGCCCGTTATTGGATTCCGCCGGTCGATTGATCGGCATTAATACCGCGATTTACAGTCCCAGCGGCGCCAGTGCCGGCATTGGTTTTTCCGTACCTGTGGATACCGTCAACCGGGTGGTTCCTCAAATCATCAGCCGGGGTAAATACATCCGCCCGGCAATGGGCATTACCGTTGATGGGAAGCTTAATAATCGCCTGACAGAACGGCTGAAAGTAACCGGCGTTATCATATTAAGCGTCAGTCCCGGATCAGCGGCAGATTCCGCCGGCCTTAAAGGCGCGACGATTACACCGGAAGGGAACATCATCGCAAATGACATCATCGTGGCACTCGAAAATAAGCCTATCGATTCGGTGGATAAATTACTCGCCCGCATTGATGGCTTTAAAGTGGGCGACACCGTCAAGATCACCGTACTGCGTAAAGACGAGGAAGTTGAAGTACCCGTTACGTTGCAACCCGGTGAGTAAATAAAAGCCGGATGCGGGGGGGATAGACACCCCGCTACCCTTTAAAATCCGCTTTCTTACTGCCAACACCTTCCAAAATTCTTGTGACAAGATCTGATGTTGAGATACCGGCAGTATACTCAAGCTCCTGAATCATCCGAGCTGGCAATGTTTCACAGAGTTTGTATTTATCCAATTTCTCCTGTTCGGATGCACAAGCAAAGGTATAAATATCAAAGCCATGCTGTTGCATGAACTCTTTTGTGACACTCGCCGGCGTATCCGTCATCACGGCATCCACATATTTACAGGCAGCAACAACTGCAGCACGCTCCACTTGTTTCATGACGGGGAGCTTGCCTTTATTTTCTATAACACGCTCGTCCGAAACCACGCATACCGTCAAATGCGTGCCCAATGCGCGTGCCGCGCGTAAAAAATTCACGTGCCCTTCGTGAAACAGATCGGCCACCATGCGCGTATACACACGCTGTTGCCGCTGATTCCTGGGCCAAACAGGAATTTCCCGGCCTAAGCGCGTTATCGCCCGTTCCAGCCATTGCCGGCTGCGTAGCGCCAGCACGTCATCCGGGTCTTTCAATGCAATCTGATGCGCATAACACCATGCTTTAGCGAGATCCCCCAGCAACCAGCGCTGCACCAGCCGGTGATAAGCATAACAGCGTACCAGCAAGGTAAAGTTTTCCAGATTGAGCGCGGATATCACGGTATCCCAATGGGGATTAGGCGTGCGCCAGTCGCCATAAAAGGCAGTGAGGATTTTTTCCGGTTGACGCGGAAACCAGACTTCACCGCATTCAGTACCACGCTGCACCAAATCAAATGGAGGAAAAACCGATACCCGCTGATATTCCGCCGCATGACCAGGCAACGAAAAACCACCGATGATGCGGTGATCTCCATTATCCTGCAGACCACAGACATCCAGTGTAATTCCTAACTCAGGATGCACATAATCACGATAATTACTATATTCAATGCGCATCGGCGATCTGGCCCACCCTGCTTTCTCCAGCGCAGAGCAACACGCATCCCAGGATTCCATCCACACCGCGATATCCAGATCCTTGTCAAAATCCAGTAAACATCCGTTACGAACCAGACCCAGTAAAGTGCCTGCAAAAGGAAATGCTGCAATTCCCATCGCGGCTAATTCCGCGCAGGTCGTCCACAATAATTTCTCCGCTTTCCCGGAGGCAAATACATTCTCATCGGGCTGCTGTGTTTTCGGTTGCTTTCGTTGCGGTGGAATCTTTCCTGTTTTGGCCAATGCCATCAGGTGGTCTAGCGCACAGGCAAAATGAGTGTGAGCCGCAGGCAGATCCAATAAAAGAAAGCTGGCCGTACCCAAAACATGCGCCCAATGGGCTTTATGAAAATCACCTTGTACATGGGCATAGATTTCTGCTGCATAAGCGGGAACATCGGCAGTGCGGTCAGTACGCATGGCCAGTGAACACCATAATCTCGCCACATCCTGCGATAACGGGTATTCGCTTTTTAATGACCCCAGAATCCCGTCCGCATCATTCAGCTCGCCGCTAGCGATCAAGTCCTTCGCTTTCAATAACAATACATCAAGCTTTTGGGTCATGAGTTTTTTTATTCACGGGCATTGAATCTACCTCGTTCAAATAACCATTGATAATAAACATTGCATTTTAACCATTATTTACTATAATAGGAATCATTCTCATTATTGTTTGAATTGTTTAATGAGACAGCGAATTTTCGTATCACAATTAAACTCATAAGTTGCTTTAATACACTATATATACCAGGAGACGACATTATGGCAGTAATCAAAACACAACGCCCTAATCTGGGTTCGGGATCTGTCAAGTTTATCGATGGCATCCCTTTCGATGGGCTCGGATCCGCCGGATTCGGTGACAATGATTTTCTTATTATTGGCGATGAATTAGACAATTTCGACCTTATTGGCGGTTCCGGTCACGATGAAATAGAAGGTGGCGGCGGCAATGACATCCTGAAAGGCGGCGCCGGCAATGGCATATTGAAAGGCGGTGACGGCAATGACGATCTGGATGGGCAGACAGGAACCGAGAAACTGTTTGGCGGTGCTGGTGATGATATCCTGCGAGTCGGTGACGGTTACGACAGACTGAATGGCGGTACTGGCAAGGACACTTTCGGTTTTTATGGCGCAGGGCATTTTGAGATTAGCGATTTTACAGTAGGTGAAGATCGCCTGTTCTTTGATTCAGCCACCCTTGGAATCCATCAACTCTCAGAATTAGTCTCATACATAACAAACGTTATAGATAATGGTAATAACGGGTTTACCGTTGAATTTGTTGGAGGTGCCGCAACCATTGAACTGATTGGTGTCAACATCAATAATATTACTGCGGATATGATTATTTTTAATCTTTGAGTAGGCCAAAAGCGAAAAATCACCGCATATTCAATTACCTGCTCTAGGTTCTTGCCTACTTTCAGCTTTTGCTGGAAGTAGGCATCAGTCTGTATCAGAACTTCACCCGAATTCTTTTGATCAGCATTGCCCTGTCTTATTCAGACTGCGATGGTAATAAACCTGTCCCGGTATAGATAGCCCTGAACATAATCGACATTTAACTGTTCTGCAAATAATAGATCGCCCTTATTTTCTATCCCCTCCAGAACGATTTGTTTTCCCAAGAGATGTGCATAATCAATGATCGATTTAACTAAATGCAAAAAATCTTCATCCTGTTTTCTGGTAACAACACATCGATCCAGTTTTATAAAATCCACCAGTTGTATCACAGTCGTAGAAATCAATGATTGTGGATTAAATACATCATCAATAGCCGTCTGAATTTTGTTCTTGGATAAGGAATCAATCATTGCCAAACTCATTCTGGCATCATTAATTTCTGAGTTCTCAATCAGTTCGACAATAATATCGTTTTTTGAATGGCTACTAAACAATTCAAGAAACGGATTATTTTCTCCTTCAACCCCGCAGGCATAGAATGAATCTTGATCCAAGTTGAGAAAAAGTTTTTTATGATCGGGAGCGTTTAACAATTGTAATTTTTTTTGTTCATATTCAACCTGAAATAAGCTCAATGGGCTTTTATGCAATGAATCAAAGACAGCATCTGGCGGTATGGATTTCTTTCCGTCATCAAAAAACCTGGCTAGACATTCAAACGCATAAATCTCCTGGTTGATTATATTTATGATGGGTTGATATTCGACGCCATATCTTTTGTTTTCCATTAACTCAATGAGAAGTAACGAAGGCAACATTTTTTAGAGATCCTGACAGGAAAGCAGCAACGCAAGGAAGAAGAATTTATTCTGAATCGGATAAATTATGAGATGCAATTTTTGTAATTTGCGGGCGCAGATTCAAGCTCCAAGCACAGCAATAAACCCTGGTGCTTGTATAAATCTTACAACTCGAGAACCAAAAGTCCTTGAATTAAAATTATCCAGCAGTCAGGGAACGACACACGGAATCATGGAATCAAATCTTATAGCTTATCCATCCAGATCCCGCAGCCTCCCCATAATTCATTGATTATTCAACCGTATAAGTTGACATCATGCCAGCGCTGATATGGTCATTGACATGACAATGGTACATCCAGACGCCTTGAACATCAGGGCGCATGTCCAGCGTTTTGGTAGCGGCCGGCAATACTTCTGTCACATCCAAACGATTGCCATTATGTAATAGCGTTGCACCATGCCAATGCGGCGTATGAAGATCCACTTCAGTGCCCATGCCCATAATATACCAGCGCACACGTTGCCCTTTCTGCATCACATAGCCCTGATTGTTGCTGTAGACCAACCCGTTAATCCCATGCATCAGATTGCTTTCCTGGAAACTTTCATCCTCAGGGTCGCAGGAGCCGCTGCAGGCGGCAAGATTGACGTCCCTATATAAACTGGCGTTTTCATCGAATACAGTGAAAAGAGAAATAAATTCACGATCCACATCCGAAGGTATTCTATCCCCGTTCTCAGATCCTCTTTTAGTAATAATGATCGGACCGATCAGTCCGGCATTGGTATCGGCAGGTTCATCAACGTGGCTATGGTATATCCAGGCAATAGAAGAGGGATCATTGGGGCCTGGTCCCGCGCGTTCGGGAACATCCCACGTATAAGTGTATTCCCCGCCCGGCGCAACAACACCATCCGGTTTATGATTGTCACCTGCTGCATGGGAATGCGCAGCGCCTTCATGCGCTTTGGTATAAAGAACGCCATGCGGATGAATACTCGCCGGGAAGCGCGTATTGTTCTTGAAGTGAACAACGATCCGGTCTCCTACGGCCGCCCGGATGATGGGCCCAAGTATGCCCAAATGTTCTTCTTCAGGCCCGCGCTGCTTTACTGCACCGAATCCCTCCGTATATTCCTTGTAAACCGCTTTCAGATAACGCCGGCCTATCCCTTGTTCTACAAAGACACGCTGCTCCTCCGTAAATTCATTGCCTGACATCGGATTAATGGGAAATGAAGGTGCATAATCCCATTGCACTTCCTCAGCCGCTATCCAATAGACCCGGCTCTTGGCCCATGCCGGATTGCCGATACATCCAATAAACGCAATGACTATCGATAGATAGCACAATTTTCTTAGAAACATTACATTAATCCTCCTGATTAAATATAACTTCATTCGCGCAATGACCTGTGAAACCACTCTCATCACCAAGGTCCGTTCCACTCATGCGAAATGCATATCTATTTGTATTGGCTGGCTACCCGTAAGGAAAACATGATGGCTGGCTAAATTGACCTGCTATTAATGCTTGCAGGGAAAAATATTGCTATGGTGGTAAGCAACGATGCCTTGCCATAAAAATTTTACGGCAAGGCATTCTGGCTTCTAAATCAATTCATTCTCATACGCTGAAATAATTTCGATGATGGTCGCTTGTGCAGCCAATGCCTTGGATTCATCGCCGGTTTCACTAGACTCTTTGACATCCTGCAGCGCATTTTCCATTCTCACACGTTGCAAAGAACCCAAGCGCAATTCCAGGTCGGGCAGAAAAATACCGACATACAAAGATAATCTTTCAGCAGCAAGTACTGCCTGGTTCTTATCATCACCAAACGATGATTCAAGTTGATTTCGGATTCTATTCACTTGACCAATGATTCCTCTGCTGATTTCGCTGACGACTTCATTCGCGATCACATTCGCCATATCGCCGGTTAATTGCGCTTTGATGCGGTTGTTGCCTGACGGATTATCCTGGGAAATAAATCCTTCAACAATGCGATAGAAATATTCCCCTTCGATCTGCTTTTCTCTTGCCGAATCGATATCAGCACTCCGATCGGAAATAATACCTTCCACTTCACGCAACACACCGATTAAAAAGCTTCTGACCAATGGAATAACGATGTTCTCCCGTGCTATCGAAGCATTGAGCCAATCATCCGCGTTTTCTTTGTTTAAGGCTTGTCTGCCTTGCAGAAACGCCAGCGTGATCTGATCATCTATATCCGGATTACTGCCGGTTTTAATCGTTTGTTTATCGGCTGTAAGCACCTTATTTTCTCTGGCAGCGGTACCGGCGATGGCCTGATAGGCGGCATACGCCCGATCCCATTCAAGCGCCAACTCATCTGTTGTCAAGTCATTAAAATGATCGTTCACCAGTGTTATCCGGTTATACACCACAAGGGCGAAAACACGCTGCAATGATTTGTCGATCGCCTGCGCGGCCAATAAAACCTGATTCTCGTTCTTGATGAATTCAATGGCCGCCAGAATGTCCTGATCAATCGAAAGTCCATACAGTTGATCAACAATCTGCGTCAATTGCTGCAGATCACCGTCATACTCTGCGGCAATCGCTTCGGCATTAATAGGAAATTGTTTCCGTAACACGCCGATTGCCCGGAATGCTGTAACCGCACCGTCGATGATGATAGCTGTATCATGTGCTTTACTGTATTTCGCTAATTCAAGTTCGCTTTCATAGCTGGCCAGAATATCTGAAACCGTTTGCCGCGCTCCGGCAGCTTTTGTGACATCGCCCGCATTGCTTGCATTTTTCAAGTCATTTAAAGCATTTTCCATATTACTGCGCAAAGCCACGCTCAAGCGAATCTCCAGATCGGGAAGAAAAATATTTGCATACAGCAATGCCTCTTCCGCTACCTCCATGGCACGACCGCGATCCGTACCGACACTGGATTCGTTGGCTTTCAATTCGGCTTTAACGCGACCAATAAATCCCTTGTTCAATTCGCTAACAATCTGATCCACACCCACATTCGCAACATTTCCCGTCAACCGCGCTTTGATTAGCAAATTTCCAAGCGGATTATCTTTTACGATAAACGATTCGATAATGCGGTAAAAAATCTCGCCTTCTTTCTGTGCTTCGCGCGCCCCTTCCAAATCATCCTTATTTGACAGAATACCGGCCACTTCCCGTAATACACCAATATAATAGGCACGGGCTAAAGCGATCCGTATCACTTGGCGTTCAATACTGACAGTAATCTTGTCTTCGGTTGAATTCGTTTTGTTCAGCGCCGTCTTGCCACGCGCCAGCGCTTCAGTGATCTGAATATCCAGAGCCGGATTACTTCCTGTCACGATGGATTGTTTATCAGCGGAAATGACTTTATTTTCCCGCGCCGCAGTGCTCTTGATCGCCTGAAATGCTGCGGCTGCTTCATCCCATTTTTGACCTAGCGCCGCAGTCGCGCTGCTGTCAAAATTATCACGAACCGATGTAATACGATCAAGCACGGTCTGGAAGAAAACATGCTGTAATGATTTATCAATCACCTGAGCTGCCAGTAATGGCTCATTTTCATTCTTGATTTCATCAATTGCCGCCAGAACATTACTGTCCAGACTCAATCCAGCGGACGCATCGGCCTCTTGTACAAGTGCTTGTAGCGCACCTGCATAGGCACCCGCAATGGCATCCGCATTAATTGGAAATTCTTTTCGTAACGTTCCGATCGTCTTGAAAGCAGCAACAGCCGTTTCAATCGCTTGGACATTTGACGATGTTGCTGATGCCGCAGCCAATATACCCACATTACCCAAACCAAGTACAACAAAACCCAAGCACATAATCAATGACTTATTCATTGATATGATGCATTTTTTTAATAAAAACATTATCGAAGGCTCCTTTTTAAAACATATTAACGCTAATAATAATCTTAATGATAATCGTTATTATTAACGAATGCAATCAAAAATAGAGCCAGTGAAATCAGAAAACTGTTTATTAGATGAAGCCTAAACCCGTACAACCTGATAGGAATATGCATGAGTTATCCATGAGCTTGTTCCTGTCATATCAATTCATACTGCTATTTCTTTTTTGTTCCTGATGATTCATTGCTTTAATGAGGTTCTGTCCGCTCATAGGCTGGAAGAAAAAATAACCCTGAATAAAATCACAACCATACTGTTTTAATTCTGCCAGCTGCATTTCCGTCTCAACACCTTCCGCCACTAACTTCAGCCCTAGAGAGTGCCCCAAACCTATAATAGTACGAATGAGTAGCCGCTTCTCGTGTTGACCCTCGATGCCATCGACAAATGACTTATCGATTTTCAACACTGTAACGGGAAAATGAACTAATTGTGACAGTGAAGAATAACCTGTACCAAAATCATCGATTGCTACTTGCAAACCCAAGTCTGCCAATTGTCTGAGTACTACCAAGTTGGATTCCATATCCGTCATCAACGCAGTCTCGGTTATTTCAAGTAAAATATGATCAGGATCGGCTCCAGTTTCAAGCAAAATATCAGCGAATCCCTTTGCCAGTTGTTTCTGGCTTAACTGTCGCGCCGATAGATTGATCGATACATAAGGCGCTCTATCTTCCCACTGATGACGCCAACTCACTTGCGCCTTGCAGCCTTCACGAAATACCCAATCTCCAATGGAAAAAATAATACCTGTCATTTCTGCAATAGGAATAAAAAATGCAGGGGAAATCACCCCATTTGCCGTATGCCAGCGAAGCAGCAATTCAGCGCCCACGATTAGCCCATCGTCCACAGTCACTATCGGTTGAAAAACCACCGACAATTCGTTCTGTTCAAGCGCCAATCGCAATCCCTGAATAATCAAGCTTTTTTGTTTTGCTTGCTCTTGCAGCTTATCGTTAAAGAATTGCCAGCCATCCCGGCCTTTTTGTTTCATCGCATACATGGCCGTATCTGCCGAACGTAACATCTCATCCGCTGAGTATTGATCGCCATGACCGATAACAATACCAATGCTTGCTGTTACAAATAAATTCAATCCATTGAATTCTACACATCTTCTTAAAGCATCATTGATGCGTATCGCCAAATTTACAATCAACTCAGGCTTCTCAATCTGTTCACAGAGCACAATGAATTCATCACCGGCAAGCCGCCCCACGGTATCACCGGGTCGAACTTGATTCAGTAATCGATCAGAAACTGTTTTCAGCAACACGTCACCTGTTTCATGACCATACGTATCATTAATCAGTTTAAAACCATCCAGATCAATAAACAGTAACGCAACATTCATTTTATTTCGCAACGTGCGCTGCAAGATGCTATTTAATCGCTCATGAATCAATCTGCGGTTAGGTAAACCGGTCAGCACATCATGGGTTGATTGCCAGACAAGTTGCTGCTCTCCACGCTTCCGTTCAGTAATATCCAGCATTGTTACCACCAATATCCACTGATTGCCGTCATAAAACTTTGAAATCCCTGCTTCGAGTTCAACAAAACTACCATCCTTGCGATACCCCATTACTGAATTACGCTGGCCCATTCGACGTTCTGTTTCATGGCTTAATACAAACTGTCTGAGTGCACCGGCATGCCGCTCACGATAGCTGGGCGGCAACAAAAGATGTATCGACATGCCCATTAACTCTTCGTTTGTGTAGCCAAATATCTGACAGGCGCTACGATTGGCTTCGATAATGATTCCTTCCTCACTGGTAATCAAAATAGCCATTTCTACAAAAGACAAAATCTTTTGTGTCGCATCATTAATCACAAGATGCTTTGTCAGTGCCTGATTTGATGAAGCCTTGCGCAAATCAATCTGAGCGAAATGCCGGTAACGTTCTGGGATAACAGGTAAAATCCTTTTAAAATCCTCGATGATGCTGAAAGTCCCATTTGCATTACAACGTGATAGATAACTATTGACCTGGGCATGGTGTGTTTTGGCTTGCATCTGTACTTTGCCTTGCGGCCCTATCACATTAACTGTTTCAAGCGCATCCACCAAAGCCTCCACTTCAACCACACCCGCTTTATTTAAAGCCTTGGCAAAGGCATGCACACATTGATAAGCACCCTCTCCAAAATTTGTCAAAATACCATTCCCATCGGGCCATATCCCATTGACACCCGGCTGCTTTGCCAAGCGTTCTAAATATTTCTTATTTCCCAGCGTATTGACAGACATGAAATAGGTATTACTGGAATAAAAGCCTTCACGTACTTCGGGTAGTAGTTTACTCACCATCATTTCATCATAATGACCCATGACAACCGCCATATGATGCTTCAAACCAAGCTCAGTAAATCGGGTCAGCAGCATTATTTGATCCGAACCGGCAAAATAGGGCACAAAAACATCCGCCCCGGAACGCGCCACCTCCCCGAGCAAATTATCAATACCGGCTTGATTAATGCCAATATCCAGATACTCCTCGCCCACAACATCCCCATCAATGGCTTTTAAAGCATATTTGGCTGCATCGATCGATCCCCGCGGCCATTCATAATTATTTCCAGCAAAAAACATCTTGGCACCAAAGTTCTGTGCCATATAAGGAATCATCTTGTCAATTTGCTGATTAGGTAATGCTGCAAAATGAAAGAAATAGCGACTGAGTAGACTGCCTTCATAGAAGGAGAAGTTGAGTAAGGGAATCCGTTTTGGTTCCGCGACTTGTTTGAGCACCGAAATGCGCGAATTTGATAATAGATTACCAATGATAGCAACACACTGATGGTCATCAATCAGCTTCTCAGCCGCCGGGATCGCTGTTTGCGGCAGGCTGCCATCATCTTCAATGATTAATTCCAATGGGCGACCCAATACACCGCCTCGTTCATTAATCTCATCACAGGCAATACGGGCAGCCCAAACAATCTCCTGGCCATACATCCCCACTATTCCTGTCATTGGCGACATCAATCCGAGATGGACTGGGTCAATTTCTACTTTTTTTGCTGTCATAGGATCTTCACTTTCATATCTATAGGAACAAAATACCACCTGCCCATGACCTATACAGCCTCAAACACACCCTCAATTCAGGTGCAATTTATGTTTTACCTCCTTTAAAATCAGCCAAGCAGTAGCACACTGCACTCAATTCACATAAAAATTGCGCATCATGCCCATATCTTCATGCTCCAGATTATGGCAGTGATAAAGAAACAAACCGGTGTAATCTTTAAAGGGCTTGATAATTTCAATTTCCTCTCCGGGCATGACGAGCACAGTATCTTTCCAGCCGCTATGAATGAATCCGTCTTTGACAGTGTCATACCCGCCACCTGGATTGTTCTGCGTTCGTGACAGAATCTGAAATTGCTGTCCATGCAGATGAATGGGATGAGGCAGTGACATCATCATGCCCATGCCACCACCTCTACCGCCTCGCATTCTCCCGCCCATAGCCCGGTCATCATGGAATATTCTGATTCTCTGAACGGTATTGACCGGAATCTTTTCAAGCTCCGTATAATCCTGCATTTCAAATGCTCTGCCGTTTAATTGCCATGTCATGTGCCGCATGCCAATGGCAATGGGAACCGTCTTGCCGGGATTGGAGATGTCCTGGCCAGTCAAACGACGCATCGGAATCAATTCGACAGGCAGTTTGGGTGAATCACTGATTTGTCCGGTGATATAAAACCGGGCGATAGAAATCGCTTTATCCTGGGCTAATTCACCTCCCATCATACCCATTCCGCCCATTCCATGGCGCATCCCGCCACCCCCCATAGGGGATGATGACCCCTGATAGGTCAAACTTTGCAAGGTAAGATCAGAACCAACTTTGCGGCCACTAAAATCAACCCATAGCTCTACACGTTCAGCGGGTGCAAGCATGATATAAGGTAAAGTTTCAGGCTTCCCCAGTAATCCCCCATCCGTGCCGATCGCAGTCATAGGCGTACCATCCTCCCAACCCAGCTTGTAGATTCTTGAATTCGATCCATTCAGAACGCGCAAGCGATAGGCTCTGGTTTTTACAGGGATAGTGCTATTTTCCTGACCATTCACCAGCATCGTATCGCCCAGAAAACCTCTTATCCGTTGATGCCTGTTAAGCATGTAACGTAATTGATTGCCATTCGTGAAGCTGCGATCCTGAATGACAAGGGGAATGTCATATTCACCGCTGGGCAAATCCAGTTTTTTCTCAGCCGCATCGGTTATGGTGATAAGGCCCGCCAGTCCTTGATAAACCTGTGTAGCGGTTAATTCATGCGTATGCGCATGATACCAATTGGTGCCGGCAGGGTTCTTTACCTCAAATTCATAGACGTATTGCTCACCCCGGTATACCGCATACATGGGATGCCCATCCATTTTCTGCGGTACATGCATGCCGTGCCAATGGGTAACGCATGGCTCTGGCAACTGGTTATAAAAATATATTCGAACTTTCTGACCTTGCTCAAAATTAAGTATAGGCCCCAAATAACCGGGCAGCTCTCTCAGAGCGGTTTGAGGCCCTTTGAGTAGTTTCCCATAGTATTTGAACACATGGGTATAGGCGCCCGGCAGGATAGGAACATCAGCCGTTTGTGCCGTCAATGCTATTTCAACATCAGCTTTAAATGCAGTATCGGGAGTCACGTTAATCTTCCGGCTTTCAGCAAGTGCGAAACCGGGCAATGTGGCAGTTATGGTTCCTAAAGCAGCGTATTGAAGGAATTGCCGTCTTTTATAATCAATGTGTGTCATGGTCATCCTCCGGTGTCCCAACAGTAAATCTTGTGAGATAACTAAGGAATTCTGAATAACCCGGTATTTGGGTTGTTTCTGATTTCCAGATAATGGCTTGCAGCAGGATTCTCACCTGTCTGGAAATGAGTTTACCAGTCCAGGCTTAATTAGCAACCTGGCTCTAACAAACCCAGGATTATTGAATTAAAAATAATTAGACAGGAATCTTATCTTCCATTGATGCAGTAATAGCGCTAATGTTAGTTTTCTTACCGACAATGTCACTTCATTCGAAGTGATTGCTTCATCCAGATAAGTCACTTCTCTTCCTGGCATTACTTTGAGGTGGTTGTCTCTGGCAAAACCCATAATGAACTTGTAGGCATCCGGATTGATATCTTTTAACTCCGTTTCCACCAGCACACCCATTTGACCCTGACGTACGACAGGTTGAGCATGGTTCGAGTATACCCAACGCCCATTATTATCATAGTGGGCAAGCACTCCGCAGAGCCTTTCTGGCCAATCACCCGGGCGAAATGGCCGGCCCTCTGGAGTAATGCCCAGAATCAACCACTCTTCAGGTTCGGCTTTCATAGACATAACGGCAACGGAAGAAAGAAAAACAAAAATTGAAAAACAACATGAACTGGAATCACGGCAGTTTCTTCAGCTTGTGTGCCGAAATACTGGGGTAAATTTTTCTGCGGCTATGCCAAGAAATTATCATGACAACCCTCTTTTCTTTGAGATTCCGGTAGTTATATCGGCATAGCTTCAGGGAAATATAGAGCGCTGCAAGCAGAATGTAGAAATAACGATTGAATTAATCAGAAAAAATAGACTCTGAGAGTTTCAAAGTTGGTATAACTAAGATCCATATTCGGTTCAAATGATGATCGGCTTTATAAAATAAGATACAAAAACAGTTTTCATTGAGAAAAATAAAAAAAGATGAGTATGATGTCGCAACATTTAAATTGACTTCCATATTCCGGTTCTTTTCTACATCATCAGGAATCAGAGTGACTTTACGAATTTCACGCACCTTGAGGCTTGCCATGATTGCGGGCCAGGTCATCTGGCTCAGCGCTTGTGCCAATCTTCCCTACTATGCCCAAGCTATTGATGGGCATTTTGATGTGGTGCGCCGCTCGCAACCTATCAGCACAATTATTGCCAACCCCAATACAGATCAGAAATTAAAACACTCGCTCAGCAAAGTTGTTCAGTTGCGTGAATTTGCCAGTCGTGAATTGAAGCTGCCGGATAATCTGAGTTATACCAGCTATGCTGATTTAGAGCGCCCTTATGTGGTGTGGAATGTTTTTGCTTCGCCAGAACTTTCCCTTAAGCTCAAAGAATGGTGTTTTGTGCAAGCCGGTTGTGTCAATTACCGGGGTTTCTTTTCTCAAGCCAAGGCAGAACGTTATGCGGAGGAACTGAGAAGTGAAGGCTATGACGTCTATGTCGGTGGAGTTCGCGCCTATTCCACCCTGGGCTGGTTCAGCGATCCGGTACTGAATACCTTTATTGGTTACTCCGAACTGGATCTTGCCCGTCTGATCTTTCATGAACTGGCTCACCAGGTCGTTTATGTGCCTGGCGACAGCAGCTTCAATGAATCTTTTGCAACCGCAGTCGAACATGAAGGCGTCAGACGCTGGTATGAAAGTAATGGCACAACTTTGGAACAGACTGTATTAAACGCAAGACAAGAAAGGGAGGCTGTTTTTACCGGCCTGGTATTAAGACACCGGAAGCGATTACTGGAATTGTTTCATTCGGACTCAAGTGATGCCGAAAAGCGCGCCGTGAAAGCCCGTATTTTTGATGAGTTACGTGATGAATTCTTACGGCTGAAAACCGAAAAGCCTGAATTCAGCGTCTATGATCGATGGTTTGCACAGCATTTAAATAACGCACTGCTGGCGACAGTTTCCATTTATACCCAGTTGTTGCCCGCATTTCAGTCCATACTGATGCAACATGACAAGGATATGGAGCGGTTCTTTGATGCCGTTACAAAAATAAGCAAGCTTCCACGGAATGAAAGAAATTCATTGTTGCAGAAGGCCGCTGAAGGAAGCCCGCACTGGACTGTCGTTGAACGTTGAATTCGATACTCGATCAATAAACCCGCGCAAAGATAATAAGCAACATGCCTGCAACAACGCAACCAATCATCAACCAACCCAAACCGGTATCCTTCCTGGAAGCAGTCATCTACTGGCTCAAGCTGGGCTTTATCAGCTTTGGCGGACCTGCGGGTCAAATCAGCATGATGCATCAGGAATTGGTTGAAAGACGGCGCTGGATTTCTGAACAACGCTTTTTGCATGCCCTGAATTACACCATGGTACTGCCAGGCCCGGAAGCTCAACAATTAGCCACCTACATTGGCTGGCTCATGCATGGCACATGGGGCGGCATAGTTGCTGGCATGCTCTTTGTGCTGCCATCACTGTCCATTCTTATTGCCTTGACATGGATCTATCTGGCTTATAGTGAATTACCGGCAGTAGCGGGTATTTTGTATGGAATAAAACCGGCAGTGACAGCCATTGTTGTTTTTGCAGCTTACCGCATTGGCTCGAGGGCCTTGAAGAATAATATACTGCGCGCTATTTCAGTATTGGCATTTATAGCCCTTTTCGTATTCAACATCCCTTTTCCCTATATTGTGCTGATGGCCGGTTTGATTGGTTATGCCGGTTCTCATTTTATGCCCGGTCAATTCCAGACCGGCGGGCATCATGAACAATCAAAAAACACTTACGGTCCTGCGCTTATTGATGATGACACCCCTGTTCCAGAACATGCCCGCTTTAAATGGAGCCGGTTCATGGCATTCACTTTGACCGGATTTCTAATCTGGGGAACTGTATTGACATTGCTTTCAGCAAATTATGGCTGGGAAAATACCCTGACACAGATGGGTTGGTTTTTCACCAAAGCTGCATTGGTTACGTTTGGCGGAGCTTACGCTGTTTTACCTTATGTCTATCAAGGGGGGGTCGAGCATTATGCATGGTTAAATGCATCCCAAATGATAGATGGACTTGCATTGGGTGAAACAACACCCGGTCCTCTCATCATGATCGTTGCCTTTGTCGGCTTTGTCGGTGGCTGGAGCAAAGAAGTTTTCGGACCCGATATGCTTTTTCTGGCGGGCATGACTGGTGCGTGCATTGCCACGCTATTCACATTTTTACCGTCTTTTCTTTTTATTCTGCTGGGTGGACCGGCTGTTGAAGCGACGCGACATGACATTAAATATACCGCGCCATTAACCGGCATCACGGCGGCTGTCGTTGGAGTGATTGTAAATCTGGCCGTGTTTTTTGCTTACCATGTGCTCTGGCCTGAAGGCTTTGGGACTGCATTTGAATGGTTTTCTGCTTTGATTGGAATCGCAGCATTTACCGCTTTGTTCAAATATAAAGCAGGTATCGTTTCAGTCATCAGTGTCTGCGCCATTATTGGATTGAGTTATTCACTGTTACTGAAATAACCGCAATGATCGGATTGAACTATCCTTGGAAGGAGAATTTTTTGAGAAGGTATTTTCTATTGCTGTTAATCATCTCATCTGTTCTTATTGGGTTAACCGGCATGGCTTATGGCAATTCCAAAGGAAATCAGGATGAACTTATGATTTGTGACAGAATCCAGAAACAGGGCATCTGCGAAGAATACCGTTCAAACAGTTTATCGGCTTCTGATAAACAATTGATGACAAAATATTGTATCCACGGAACAGGTTGTCCAGAAGAAGCGCGTGTCGGACGATGCCTCAAATTTAAAGACCCGGACGGTATTATTTCGGACAAGCATTATTATAGTGAAGTTACAAAGAAGCGTAACTTGCAGCCCTCTTTTATTAAAGAGACCTGTATCAATAATGGCGGAAAATTTCTGGATAACTGATCATTGGGTTGAATAAATTTCTCCATAAACCAACGATAGCGTTTCACAATCCCGCCCAATGACTGATATTCAAAAAATTTTAGCGTTCAGAAACTGAAATAGCCAACAACATAACTCCAATAATTATTTCTCCGATCATCCAAATTTAGTCATTTGCAAAACCACCCTGTTGGACTGGACTACCAACAGGGCAGCAAAGCTGTCTCCAAACAAATCAGATTAATCAGCCTGTCTTCTCAGGAAAGCCGGTATATCCATTGGGTCAATACCGGATTGACGCATTGCTGCCACTGTGGCATTGCTTCTTCTACCTGTGCGCATGACTGCCGGCTCTTCTACTGAATAAATTGAATCCCGGTCATCCGTTCCGGTACGGCTATGCACAACAGTCAATGGAGTACTCTGGCTTTGGCTCTGACCAACCAGATTACCTAATCCTGTCGCGACCATGGTCACACGCAGATCTTCGGTCATATTCTCATCAATGACTGTACCCACAATAATGGTTGCGTCCTCGGCTGTTAAGTCTTTAATGGTATTCATCACTTCATGCACTTCTCTCATTTTTAGTGAAGAACTGGCCGTAATGTTGACCAGAATACCTCGCGCTCCCGATAAGGAAACATCCTCTAACAACGGACTTGAAACGGCACGTTCTGCTGCCACACGGGCACGATCAACGCCTGCTGCTATCGCTGAACCCATCATCGCCATGCCCATTTCTGACATCACTGTTTTGACGTCTGCAAAGTCAACATTGACCAGCCCTGGACAATTAATGACTTCGGCAATACCGGCTACTGCGCCATAGAGCACGTCATTGGCAGCTTTGAATGCATCCAGCATGGAGATATCATTGCCTAACACCATCATGAGTTTATCGTTGGGGATCACAATCAATGAATCCACATGCTGAGCAAGCGCTTCCATCCCTGCCTTAGCGGCTATAAGGCGCTTCCCTTCAAACGCGAATGGTTTGCTGACGACCGCTACGGTTAAAATACCCATTTCCTTCGCGACCTGCGCTACCACTGGCGCCGCACCCGTCCCTGTTCCACCCCCCATGCCTGCGGTTATAAACAGCATATCCGCACCCTGAATCATCTCAGCAATCCGGTCACGATCTTCAAGCGCCGCCTCGCGCCCAATTTCAGGATTTGCCCCGGCGCCCAGTCCTTTGGTAATACCCGCGCCCAATTGCAATAAAGTAGGGGCCCGATTACCTTTCAATGCCTGCGCATCGGTATTCATACTAATGAACTCAACACCTTGCATTCCATTCTGGATCATATGATCCACTGCATTGCTTCCACAACCACCCACACCGATCACTTTGATGATTGCTTCTTGAGTTTCGTTATTTATGATTTCGAACATAATGTTTCTCCTTTAGTACATTGAAATTAAAGCCACCTGATTGCTAATGCCACACCTGAAATTTCTAATTAAAAATTTTTCTGAAACCACCCCTTCATTCTGGAAAAAATCTGCCTGGCCCCTCCCCCTTGTAACCTTAAGCCCTGCTGATGCTGCATCTGTTCGACACCCGCAAGAATTAATCCGATACCGGTAGAGTATCGGGGTGTATGCATCACTTCCTTTAAATTGCCATGATAATTAGGCAAACCTAATCGCACAGGCATGTGAAAGATCTCTTCACCCAATTCCACCATACCCCGCAAGGATGCAGAACCACCCGTTATCACGATGCCTGATGAAAGCAATTCTTCAAACCCGCTTCGACGCAACTCCGCTTGCACCATGCAGTAGAGTTCCTCCGCGCGTGGCTCTATCACTTCAGCCAATGTCTGCTTGGAAAGCTGGCGCGAACCTCGATTACCCACGTCAGGAACCTCTACCATCTCTTGTGTATCGGCGAGACTTCTTAATGCGCACCCATAACGGCACTTAATATCTTCAGCGCTCTTGGTCGGGGTACGTAGCGCCATTGCAATATCATTTGTTATTTGATCCCCTGCAATCGGGATGACTGCGGTATGCCGGATGGCGCCATGTGTAAATACCGCGATATCGGTCGTCCCCCCGCCGATATCCACCAGACAAACACCCAGATCCTTTTCATCTTCGGATAACACCGCCATCGCTGAAGCCAATGGTTGCAGGATTAAATCCCGAACCTCCAGGCCACACCGATGCACACATTTCACAATATTCTGAGCGGCGGAAACGGCACCGGTAACAATATGCACTTTTACCTCCAGCCGTATTCCGCTCATACCCACTGGCTCACGCACATCTTCCTGGCCATCAATAATAAATTCCTGATTCAGGATATGCAGGATTTGCTGATCGGCGGGTATATTTACGGCCTTGGCCGCTTCCATCACGCGTTCAACATCTTTCTCCGTGACTTCCTTGTCCTTGATGGGCACCATGCCATCTGAATTAAAACCCTTGATATGACTGCCCGCTATCCCGGTATAAACTTCATGAATCTTGCAGTCAGCCATCAATTCCGCTTCTTCCAATGCCCGCTGAATGGCATTCACCGTTGTCTCGATATTGGCCACCACGCCTTTCTTCAATCCGCGTGAAGGGTGACTGCCTAAACCGATAACCTCAAAGCCACCTTCTGGAGTGACTTCTGCGACGATAGCCACAATTTTTGATGTGCCGATATCAAGACCAACAATCAGATTTCTATTTTCTCTAGCTTTATTCATTTAGTTACATCTCCCTGGTCTCACGTTTCTCTCCTCGTACCGGATTTACGTGGTACATGCTGTATCACTTCAGGCATGCGGATAGCAAAACCATTGGGATAACGCAAATCGACATATGCCAATGGTTGTTGCTGATTTAATCGGGCAATACTGTGGTCATATACTGAAACATAGCGTACAAGTCTTTCTTCTGTTTCATTACGCCCTAATTCCAGTATCGTTCCCGTATCCAACTGGATGCGCCACGCATAGCGCGACGTTAGGTTTATCTCCGCAATAGATTGTTGTAATGGCGCTAATATTTGACTGAAACGTTGATACCGTCGCGCCACTTCTTGGGCACTTGCTTCTTTAGGTCCGGTAAAAACAGGTAAATTTCTATCGACTGTGACGCGGAATACTTCACCGTAAGTATTTACCAGAGCATGACTCCCCCAATAAGCCAATACCTGATGTTCTTCAAGCGTTACATTCAGACCATGAGGCCACTCTCTGTTTACTTTGGCATCACGTACCCAGGGTATTTTCACAAATGCCTCGCGCACCTCGGTCAGATTCACCGAAATGAAATTCCCTTTAATTTCATTTCTGGTTATGTATTCAATATGTTCACGGGTAACATTTTGCAATTCCACATTATTTTTCTCTATGCCGTGAATAACTTGCACATTAATTTCTTTAATCGGAAATAACGGCGGCTTGATCAGCTGTAAACTGATCGCATACAACACCGCTATTGCCACTAAAGTAAACAAGATCTTCGCTAACAAATTCAAGGCGTGATGGTTATTCCACATGGGACCGCTCCAGTATTCTCACGACCAGATCCTCAAACGAAATCCCTGCCGTCCTGGCCGCCATAGGTACCAGACTATGGCTGGTCATCCCAGGGGAAGTATTCGCTTCAAGGAAATAAAACTGACTCCGTTGATTTAAGATCAAATCAACCCTTCCCCAGCCCTGACAACCCAGTACCTGATAAGCCTGTAATGCCTGAGCCTGGATCGCCGATTCCAATGCATCCGGTAAGCCGCTGGGGCAAAAATACTGCGTATCATTCGAAAAATACTTGGCCTGATAGTCATAAAGCTCACCGGCTATTTCAATTCTCACTATTGGCAGCGGTGTTTCTCCCAGAATAGCAACCGTCAATTCCTTTCCGGCAATGAACTCTTCGGCAAGCACCAAGGCATCATGTTGTGCGGCCAACTGATAAGCTTCTGCCAGATCCTGCTTACGATGCACCTTACTCAGACCTATCGTTGAGCCTTCACGTACCGGCTTAACAATCAACGGCAATCCCAATGTTTCTGCGGCTTCTTCAAAATTACTGCTGGCCTGCAACAGCACATATCGGGGGGAATGGATGCCAGCAGCCTGCCACACCAATTTGGTACGCCACTTGTCCATGGCCAGTGCGCTGGCCATCACACCACTGCCGGTATAGGGCAATCCCATCCATTCAAGGGCGCCTTGTACGATCCCGTCTTCTCCAAAACGCCCATGCAATGCGATAAAGACTCGATTGAAACCTTGCCGCAACAATTCTTCCATGGCTTGTTCTGCCGGATCAAATGGATAGGCATCGACGCCCCGTCCACGCAGCGCACCCAGAACAGCTTGTCCGCTCTGCAGTGATATTTCGCGTTCCGCAGATCGGCCACCTAGCAACACCGCCACTTTTCCAAAGTTATGCTCAATCACGATGAATAGCTCCCGGCATCACCAATAATTCGAACTTCCCGAATTAACTCAGTGCCTACCTCTTTCTTGACTTTGTCCTGGATCATCATCATCAATGCTTCGATATCCGTTGCACTGGCATTGCCCGTATTGACAATGAAATTGGCGTGTTTGAGTGAAACCATGGCGCCACCGATGCAACATCCCTTTAAACCACATGCTTCGATCAAACGTGCGGCGTAATCTCCGAGCGGATTACGAAATACTGAACCTGCATTGGGTTGATTGAGTGGTTGGCTGTCAGTACGTTTCGCCAGCAACTGCTTAATTCTTTGTTGTGATTCCAGCTGATTTCCGTGCGGCAATCTGAGATATCCGCCTGCAAACCACTCTGTCCCAACGATGCCGGTCATTTCCTGCTGAAGCATTACGCTCCGATAACCGATTTTGTAATCGGTGGGTTGCCGGATAAACACTTGACCGCTGTGATTAATAATCTGTACACGTTCAACAATTCCCCAGGTTTCTGCTCCAAAGCATCCGGCATTCATGGCCAGGGCCCCGCCCACGGTACCAGGAATGCCTACCAGAAATTCCGCACCCGTCAGATGATGCCTGGCGGCAAATCGTGCAACTTTTGCACAAGCCACACCGGCACTTGCGTAAATGAGCCCGCCCGACTGATTCTGCTCAAGCAACTGCAGATCATTTAATTGCGCATGAACCGCTACCACAGTACCTCGCAGCCCCCCATCCCGGACCAGCAGATTACTCCCCAATCCGATCACATAAACTGGCTCGCTGGATGGCAAATCCTGTAAAAAATTTGCAAGATCGTCCAGATCAGCCGGTACGTAATACCGCTCAGCATGCCCCCCGGCCCGCCAGGAAACATGTTTATTCATGGGTTCATTTGTACGCATTTCTCCGCGCATTACATGCATACCAACCTCGCCAGTCAATTGATCGGTTATTAACAGGCTGGATCCTATATTCTGTGGCAAGGCAGCCATCTCCCATAAATCCTTAGTGCTCATTGCCATTAACAACCGCCAATCTGTTCTTTATTTGCGCAATACCGGGAGCCACCTTGGCTATAGAACCGGCCCCCATCACCAGAACGACATCGCCATCTTGGACAACATTGAGTATGGCTGCCGGTAAATCATCCACATTTTCAACATAAATCGGCTCCACTTTTCCCTGCACCCGGATCGAGCGTGCCAATGATTTACTGTCAGCCGCAACAATAGGATCTTCACCTGCGGAATACACTTCTGTTAACAACAACACATCAACCTGGGATAAAACCCGGGTGAAGTCCTCGAACACATCTCTGGTGCGTGTATAGCGATGCGGTTGAAAAACCACCATCAGGCGCCGCCCGGGAAAAGCGCCGCGAGCCGCTTTCATAGTCGCCTCCATTTCAGCCGGATGATGGCCATAATCATCAATGAGCGTAAAACTTTTCTGGATGGATAATTTAATCTGTCCATATTGCTGAAAACGTCTCTCCACACCTTTGAATTCTGACAATGCCTTGACAATGGCCGCATCCGGCACACCAATTTCATTGGCGATGGCAATGGCCGCCAATGCATTCTGTATGTTATGTAATCCGGGCAAATTGAGTGTGATATCCAGTTTGCGTGCTGAGCCATTGACACCCACCACCGCTGTAAATCTCATTTGACCGCTGCTATGCTGAATATGGATAGCGCGAACCTGCGCATCTTCAGACAGTCCGTAAGTCGTAATGGGCTTGGTAATAGCCGGCATCACTTCGCGTACATTGATGTCATCGATGCACAGGACGGCCATCCCGTAAAAAGGCAGGTGCTGTACAAATTCCACAAAGGTTTGCTTCAACCGGTTAAAGTCATGACCATAAGTTTCCATATGATCGGCATCGATATTTGTCACCACCGCAAGCACCGGTTGTAAATATAAGAATGAGGCATCTGATTCATCCGCCTCAACGACAATGAATTCGCCGCCCCCTAATTTGGCATGACAACCCGCTGCCTCCAGTTTTCCACCGATTACAAATGTGGGATCCATATCTGCCGCCGCCAATATACTGGCTATCAGACTGGTGGTGGTGGTTTTTCCATGCGCGCCTGCTATCGCTATACCGCTGCGTAACCTGAGCAATTCGGCCAGCATCAGTGCACGTGGCACGACTGGAATATTCCTGTTTCTGGCCGCGATCACTTCAGGATTGTCCAGCTTGACCGCCGTAGAGGTAACCACTACGTCTGCGCCCCCTATTTGCTTGCTTTCATGACCCACATAGACCTTAATGCCAAGACCGCCCAAACGCTGAATTACTGGGCTATCCATCAAGTCGGAACCGCTGACCTGATAACCCAGATTAACGAAAACTTCAGCAATGCCGCTCATCCCTGCACCACCAATACCGACAAAATGAATGTGTTTGACTTTATGCTTCATTCAACACCCCACTTAATTCAATACAGGCCTCTGCCACCACTCGGGTCGCCTCCGGTTTTGCCATACGGCGTGCAATCATCGCCATGCTGAGTAATTGCTCACGTGTTAAATTCGATAACAATCCAGCCAATTTTTGTGCAGTGAGTTCGCTTTGCGGCAATAACACGGCAGCACCATGATCTGAAAGTAACCGGGCGTTACTGGTTTGATGATCGTCAACGGCATAAGGATAAGGCACCAGTATGCTGGCAACACCTGCCGCACTTAATTCCGCGATGGTCAAGGCACCGGCACGGCACAACACCAAATCACAGGTTGCATAGCGTTTAGCCATGTCATCGATAAATGCGACCACCTCTCCTTCCAATTGCAGATCAGCATAGACTTTCTTAACCGGCTTCAGATGCAATGCGCCGACTTGATGGACTACCTCTGGACGCAAATTCTCAGGTATTAATTTAAGCGCCTGCGGCACGACCGTATTTAAAATTTTCGCGCCCAGGCTGCCGCCCACAACCAGCAACTTCAGTTTCCCCTGCCTTCCCAGAAAGCGTTTTTCCGGTGCCTCTACTTGCGTAATCTCAGACCGTACCGGATTACCTGAGCATATTGTTTTTCCTTTATCTGTCAGCATCGCATCAGGAAAACCCAGCAGAATTTTATCGGCCAGCTTCGCCAGAATTCTGTTGGTTAATCCTGGCAGTGAGTTCTGCTCATGAATGACCAATGGTTTATTTAATAGCGATGCCATCATGCCGCCTGGAAAAGCGGGATAACCACCCATCCCCAAAATCACATCAGGCTTCACGCGTTGGATAATTCTGACACTCTGCCAGAACGCCTTGATCAAGCGTAGCGGCAACATAAACCAGACAGCCAGCCGCTTGCCTCGCAACCCGGAAAAACTGATCGCCTCTGTTTCATAACCATGTTGTGGCACCAGCTCTAATTCCATACCGGCCTTGGTTCCCAGCCATACAACATGCCAGCC
>ERZ1292640.348-Hain-H43-02um-R1-348-length-37225-cov-5_pt1 | contig 37225 bp, 29 predicted proteins | sample MGYA00564404_ERZ1292640 | MGnify/ENA primary metagenome ERZ1292640 (study PRJEB36523, sample SAMEA6512636) | groundwater metagenome | collected 2019-01-08 | study: AquaDiva: Metagenomics assemblies of 32 groundwater samples | reverse complement strand
GCAGAATTTATCCGCAAGTTTTGCAGCCACAATCCCCATTACTCCATGATGCCAATCTTTTTTAGAGATCACAATCACTTTGTGCCGGTTAAAATTTATTTCTCTACTGACTATAGCCTCCGCCTCCTCCATAATCAGGCTCTCGACTTTTTGGCGCTGGCGATTATAAGCATTAACTGTCTTAGCCAGTTCTTTTGCTTCTTCATGATGGCAACTTAAAAGCAGATTCAAACTATGATCCGGCGTATCCATACGTCCGCTGGCATTTAATCTTGGCCCTAAAATAAAACCCAGATGTTTACAGGTAATATCCTTACCGGTCAAGCCGCTTTCTTCTATTAACGCTTTTAAACCATGGCGTTTGGTGCCTGACATAGTTTTAAGGCCTTCTTTTACAATCACGCGATTTTCACCGTTTAACGGAACTACATCCGCTACTGTTCCAAGAGCTGCCAGATCTAAATCGCAACCAGCAGATTTAGCGCAAAGTGCCTGGCTGACTTTATAGGCTACCCCCACTCCGGCTAATTCGCGAAAAGGATAACCGCTATCTTGGACTTTCGGATTAATAATCGCGGAGGCTTGCGGCAGATCTTTACCCTGAGGCTCATGATGATCGGTTACAATCACCTCTATCCCGTTTTTACGTAAAGCTGAAATTTGGCTAAAACTATTAATTCCGCAATCAACAGTAATAAGTAAACCTATTTTACGCTCTTTGGCAATGGTTAATATATTTTTAGCCAGGCCATAACCTTCTTTAAGCCGATGCGGTAGGAGATGCTCCGCTTCTATCCCCTGGCGCGCTAAAGCATCGTGTAACAGGGCTAAACTTGTTATTCCATCTACGTCATAATCACCAAAAATTAAAATCTTTTTCTTCTTAGAAGCAGTCAGGCGAATTAAAGAAACCGCTTTTTGCATATCAGAAAAAACAAACGGGTCATGCAGGTCAGAGAGTTTCGGATTGAGGAATTTTACTGCCTCTTCGGCAGAGTTGATGCCACGATTAACTAATAATTGCGCAAGAACCGGAGAAATATTGAGAGTTTTAATTAAGATTTTTACCTGCTTGAGAGAATCTTCGGAAATGTGCAGGATTTTATAGGATTGCATATTACATCTTATCCGGACGGGAAACTCCTAAAATTTCAAACCCTGCCCCAAGAGTAATCTGCGTTGCCTTAATAAGCGACAACCGGCTTGAAGTAAGCTCCGGATTATCAGTAAGCACGCGATGCAGGTCATAAAATTTATGGAAAGATTCAGCCAATTCTTGAAGATAAACCGTAATTAAATACGGATCGATTGTTTTCACACAAGCTTCTAAGATAAACCGTAACTGCCAGATCTTCTTCATCAAAAGCAGCTCTTCTTTTTCTTTAAGTAAATCTAAATCTGCCGAAGCTACTTTATATTCTCCGGAAACATTGCGTAAGATACTTGCGATACGCGCATAAGCATACTGCACGTAATATACCGGATTTTCTGATGTTTGTTTCTTAGCAATTGCCAGGTCAAAATCAAGATGGCTTGAGGTACGGCGCATCAGGAAAAAGAAACGCGCGGCATCCATACCAACCTCATCTAAAACTTCACGTAAGGTAATATATTGCCCGCGCCGGGTAGACATCTGTACGGGTTTACCCTCACGTGAAATAGAAGCTAATTGCACAATCACCACTGACAAGCATTGCGGATCCTCGCCCAACGCTGCCACAGCTGCCTTAAGACGATTGATATAGCCATGATGATCGGGGCCAAGAAGATTAATCAAACGTTTAAATTTACGATGCAGTTTATCCTGATGATAGGCGATATCCGGTGCAAGATAAGTATATGATCCATCGCTTTTTATTACCACCCTATCTTTATCATCGCCAAAACGGGTGGAAGCAAACCACTCTGCGCCATCCTGCTCGTAAATAAAATCATTTTTCTTAAGCAAGCTCAAAACTTTTTCAATTTTTCCGCTTGTATGCAGGGCTTTCTGGCTTGTCCAATAATCAAATTTTACCCCGAAATCAATAAGCTCTTCTTTAATTATTGCTAAAATATGATCCGCTGCATACTCCGGAAAATTAAGCTTTTTTATCTCTTCGGCAGAAGTTTTATGCTCAAGGTCCCTTACTTTTTGGGCAATATCATAAATATACTCTCCCTGATAATGATCCTCAGGGAATTCTACAGCTTTACCGATAAGTTCCTGGTAGCGTAAAAATACGGAATTTCCCAGAATATTTATTTGGTTGCCCTCATCATTCAGGTAATATTCACGCTTGGCGTTATAACCTAAGAAATTAAAAATATTTGCCAGGACATCTCCTACAGCTGCCTGACGCGCGTGTGCTACTGAAAGCGGGCCAGTAGGATTTGCGCTGACAAATTCAACTAAAACATGCTCACCCTTACCGAGATTAACGCGTAAATATTCACTTCCTTCCGTCAATATCCCCTGTAAAAAGTTGTGCAGATATACCTTACTAAGATAAAAGTTAATAAACCCGGCACCCTCAACTTTAATATTTTCGATGCATTCATCGAGGCCATTCTTAGAGGAATGCGCGCGCAACAATTCAACTAGTTTTGTAGCAATTTGAAATGGAGGTTTTTTAAGCCGCGAGGCCAGGCGCATCGCGATATTAGTTGAGAGGTCCCCAAATTGAACATCAGCAGGTAAATCAAGTTGAATATCCGACGCAGACAGTTCTTCTGCGCCGATTTCTTTTAAAAGTGGCAATAAAGCGTGAATGAGGATTTCCTGAACATCCTTTTTCATGAGGGAAATTCTTTAACGGCAGATTATTTCGTTTTGGCGCGGCTACCCAAACGCACGCGCTTGGCGTCTGACCAAAGAGTTTCTAAAGCGTAAAACTCCCGCAACGGTTCATGGAAAACATGCGCTACTACGCTTGCAAAATCAAGCACAACCCAGCCGGATTCATCCTGGGCAGATAGTCCCGATAAAGACTTGATGTTCTGCTCGGCAAGCTCATCTTTTATGGAATGAGCTATTGCTCCTACCTGCCTAAGCGATGTTCCGGAAGCAATTACGAAGTAATCGCAAAAACCACAAACCTGGCGCATATCAAGCACCAGAACTTTTTTGGCTTTTTTTTCCTTAGCTGCCTGCGCAATAAGTAGCGCTATACGTTTTGGATCTATGGTAGAAATCTCTATTTCTTTCCTAAAATTTTATACATTCCGGTCCCGCAGTCAGGGCATTTTCCTTTTGCTGCCGGGCGGCCATTTTTCATTGTGACTTTCTCTTCATTCTTCATTTCTTTGCTCGCTTTGCATTTAACGCAATAACCTGTTTCAGCCATGTTTATCCTCCTTGCCAGTTAGGCAACACCGGCGCACATTCAGATTGCGCCGGGTGATTATTAAATTAACAAACTAAAACGTTTTGCACTTAACTTTCGGTATGTTACCACAGGCATGTTAGGGTGTCAAATTAAAAAAGTACCTGCTTCAACCGCGTAGGTTGAAATCAACCTACGCGGTTACTTAGATTATTTTACACTAGAAAAATACCCACCAGTCAGCGCATCTAAATACGCGCTTAGCTCTTTAAGGCGCATCTCCTTCTCGAACCGCTTACGTCGGTCCTCTATACCAAGATAGGCAAGCTCGGCTTTGACCCTTAAACGCTCAAAATATAACTTTGTCACCTGGTCAAGGATATCTTCGCGCAACTCGGCCGTTAAACGCGAACGCACATCAATAGAAATCTCGGTATCATTCCAGATAATTTTACTCAAATCCCAGCTAACATTAATATCCCAATTAACCGTATCTCTCCCACGGCGCAATGCATCATCATCGGTTTTCGTAGTTGACCCTCCTTCCCAATGCCAAAGTTCGCTTGTGTCACGGTCTATGCCAACGCTTAATTCAGGAAGCCAGGCACTTTGATTAGCTTTCTTCCGCCATAGAGCGATCTTTTCAGGGCCTGCTTCAGCATAACGCATTGCCGCTTCCTGCACCTTTTTAATCGAAGGCTCATTTTTGTCTACATCTAATGAAACCGAGGATTGAACTGAAGGTAACGTAAAAAACAAACCCTCCTCACAAGCAGCATATATTGCGCCCTTATCAGCTAAAGCAATTTGATTAATTTTCCCCGATAATAATCGAAGAGAAACCTCCTGCCAAACCTGTTCATCTTGTTTGAAAACAAAAACTCCTTTTTCAGTACAAGCATAGATCTTATTATCTTTTCCGCAGATTATCTCTCTGACTTTATGGCCAAGTAAACCGGATTCATTAAAATTCTCCCAGGTCTTTCCCAAATCAACACTAAACAATATCCCCTCTGAAGTCAGCAAATATATTTGGCCTTTTTGAGAAGATACGGCGAAACTATATATTTGTTTCACCTCTTCCGCATCTTCTTCAGCTGCTAGAAACTGCCAAACTTTCTGCCAGGTTAATTCGTTCTTTAATCGAACAAAAAGCGCATTTTGGCTTGCAACCCAAACGCGCCCAGCATCCTCTTCAATAGCTATTGAAACAGCTTTTTGCTTACTTAAAAAATTTTCTTTTTTCCAGCTATTTGCGCCATCCTTACTAAGATATATTGTCGACTCTAAAATACAGTATAAGTTACCCGATTTTTGACTAAAATAGAACTGTTTTACATGATTAGTAGTAGCCAATCGTAAAACTAGCCTCCAACTCTCCCCTGCATCATTACTAAGCCAAACTCCTCCTTTTGCTCCGATTAATATTTTTTGCGGATTTTCTGTACTAACCCAAACTGCCTCAACATTTTTTCTTCCCCCTCCAATCTCTTTCCATTCCTCCTGTGCTAAAGCGACACCCAACACCCAACCCAACACCCAACCCAATACCCAACAAACCAAACCCGCAACCCGCAACCCGTGACCCGCGACCCTACTGATTTTACTCATCTTTAACCACCTCCTACCCCAATAGACGTAAGAGATGGATAAATCTAACAGAAATAATTAAATAAAAAGGTGCCAGGCGCTTTTTTAAAAAAAGCGCCTGGCACCTTTTTAAGATTCTATCCGTAGCTCGGCAATCTCTTCTTTGATTTTCTGGTATTCGGGGAAGTCGAAGCGCTTATAAAGCTCCTGAGATTTCAGGAAATACTCTTTGGCTTTTTCTGCTTCTTTTTTACTGCGGTATAGCCGGCCAAGGTTATAGTAGGTATTGGCAAGCTCAGGAAGGGCATTAATAGTTTGGGCTAATTGCCTGCATTTTATAAGGTTTTCTTCAGCAAGCTGGTAGTTTTCCATAGCAAGATACAACTCTCCCAGCATATTATAATCTCCGGCCAGATTTGCCAGATTATGATGCTTTTCATCAATAGCCAGGCCTTTCTGGTAACAATCAAGGGCCTTTTGATATTCTTTTTCAAAAAGGTGCACCTCGCCCAAGTTAAAATAACAATCACTAAGCTCACTGGGCATCTTAAGCTGCTTAAACAGGCTCATACTCTTCTGGTAAAATTCTTTTGCAGCAGGAAAATCTTCTCTGTTTGCAAAAACTAACCCGATATCAAAATAATCGCAGGCAAGATTAAACTTAGCCTCCCTTGTATGCTGATAGCGCCGGTTGATTTCTGAACTCTTGGTCAAAAATAAAAGTGCCGAAGCATTCTCATTTTTTTCTAAATGCCAGACAGCAAGCTTACGTAAAACAACTGCCTCCTGAAAAAAAAGATTATATTTAGCGCAAACATCTTTAGCTTTTAGGTAAAATTCATAAGCTTTTTGGTAATCTCCCTGGCGGTGATAAACCCATCCTATTCCCAAATAACTTTGAGCAAGTTCAGAATATTTTTTTCTCTTTTCGCTTTCGCGCGCATAAGCAAAATAATAGTTTATTGCCAAATCGCTTTTACCCAACCGCTGGCTGGCATCTGCCATCAGCGGATAAAGCTCAAGAAAATCCGGCTTATTCTTTAATAAATTCTCTCCTAACCGAAGCACTTCTTCATTTTTACCTTCCTGAAGCATCTGACGACAAGAAAAATATAAAGATAACTCGCGCGGATTTAAGGTGGGAAATGTAATTAATAGCGTAATAATTAAACCCGTTAAAACAATCCATACAAGAATAGCAGGAAGTTTTTTTCTATTTTTCCTGATAGAACAGGCTTTCTGTTGCGCACCTTTTACCTCTTCAAAAAAAGCATAACCGGGATCTCCATAAAGTATATAATTCATCCACCCCGGAGTTGACAACCCAAATTCTTGTACCATGTTTACCCGGGCCCTGCGCACACATTCACCTAACTCTATCCCACCGGCTAAACACTTATAAAAATACTTACTAAAACTGACTGCTCTTTTGTCTTCAAGCTTACGGATTGCCCCAAGGTAATGGCGGGTCCCTGAAAGTAAAAATGCGTTGGCAAGCCCTGCTGACTCACAGGCATTTGAAAAAATAAATCTGGGTAGCACAAATTCCTGAGCTAAGGCTGATATTTCATCAGCACCAAATTTACCCTTACTTAAAACCCATCCGCCATGTTCACAATGGCCGGCAAAATGCAGCAAATCATATTCTCCTAAATCTTTTTTCAGCGCCAGAGAATCTATCTGTCCGGATTTAAAATCAAGGCTTAAGCGTTTTAGGCTAAGAACCTCTTTTTTAATTTCAAGGCCTTCGCGGTAAGCTCCTTCCAATTCCTGGGTAGGATCAGCAATAATAAGCATCCTGGGTTTTTGTGACGTAAGGTCACGCTCCCGGCTATGAGGTATTTTCTGGGAAGTGCGGATAAGGCGGCCTACGGCGAATTTAAGGCAAAGAAAATTTTCACCGTCATAAAGAAATTCCCACGGAATATAGGAAAGCTTTTCATCGAGCAGAATCGTCAGATTCGCATGAGAATATTTAATAAGAGTTTCCCGCACCTGCTGGGAAACAAGCATACCCCAAAGAAGATGCGCGGATTTTTTGAGATTATTTAATTTTTCTGCTGCGGCTTGAGGAGAGGTTGAAGCCTCGTTAAGAAAATTATAGGCTTCGTTAATTAGTATGTTTGCTTGCTGCTCGTCAAAAGAAAGCTGGCTTAGATGCCTTAGGGTGGCAGATTGTTCTTGCTGTTTGTATATACTCATTGCCAGGAGATTACCCTGGCTAAAAATTTCCCAAACCAAAGATGCGCCGGATTGGTTCATGAAATTTTTAATTTAAGAAAAACGTCATTCTCCCCTAAAGAGTTGACCTCAATATCATACTCACCTATAGTTAAATGCTTAAAAATAGCTTTACCTGTCTGGCAAGCATAAGATTCAAGCTCTCTATTATCTTTAAAAAGTGTAATCCTTAATGATTTTTTTGGCTTAAGGGTCTTCTTTTCGCGCGCAGTTACCTGTAAAATAAAATCTTTTTTATCTTTACGCAGTAAACGCAATTCAACGCGCAAAAGCCCCAGATCCTTAATCAGGGTCAGCTCATCTTTAAATTGCCCAAGAGCGCGGCTGCGTAATGTCGGAGCAGGCATAAGCCTGTTCCCCAGAATAACCTCTCCGTTAAAACTTAATAATTCCAGAAAATCTTCTCCTACCCTGACAAGCGCTTCAAAAACTGATTTCCTGGCATCAGCCTGAACTAAAGATTTTGCCCGGGAAATTAATTCTTGCGGGACATTAGAAAGTTTTTCCTTACCAAGCTTATGCGCAAACATAAAAGCCTCTGAGCAAGAAGAACATCGCAAAAGATGACGCTTAACAGAGAGTATTTCTTTTTCAGGCAAAGTTCCTTCACTAAAAGCAGCTAAAGACTCTTCATTAGGATGCTTGCCTTCTTTATCAGAAAAACTATTTTTCCATAAACGATAGCTCATCTTTATTACCTTATCAAATTTATCTTGCGTAGCCAAAACTCCCCCCCTATATAATAGACGTGGAAAACCTAAAAATCTAACAAATTTCCTTTTTTCTGAAAGCAGTTTTTTAACCGCGCAACTATGCGGTGTTTACGCATATCAACGGCTTGACGGCTGATGCTTAAAAGCTCGGCAATCTCCCGAAGGCTAAATTCCTGATGATAACTTAATTCAATAAAATATTGATCATCTTCTTCAAGCTGATTAATACAATCACGTAAAGACAAGGCCCTCTCGTTTGTTTCCAGTAAAACGCTGGATTTTTCAACAGGTGAAGCTAATAGTTCCCCCAGGCTTAACCCGCTTTCATTAAGAGCATCTAAAGAAATATTTGTTTTACGCTTACGTAAATAATCGATAGTAAAATTTATCACTACCTGCCTTAGCCAAGTAGCAAATGTCGCTCCGGAACGCCCGGTATAGGATTTTAGCCTTTTGAAATTATCTTTAGAAAGTAATACGAAAATTTCCTGAAAAAGTTCGGCAGTTTCTGTGGAAGGAAAATCAAAGATACCTTTTGAGCGGATAATTGATAAGATATAGCTGTAAATCAGGCGAGAATATTGCTCTACAAACTCATCCCAGGCTTCTTTATCCCCACGGGCGCAAGCAGCAACAAGTTCCTTCTCGTCCATGGGTTTTATTCTAACAAAAAACCCAGAAATATCCACTAAAATATTAAAAACACCTTCTTCGACCGCGTAGGTCGAAACGACCTACGCGGTCGAACCCAAGGTAATTATTTGAAGAAAGAATTTTTGAGGATAAATGAGGCAAAAACGATAGCAACCATGGACATCAGCTTAATTAAAATATTTAAACTTGGGCCAGAGGTATCTTTAAATGGATCTCCTACTGTATCTCCTACAACCGCGGCTTTGTGGGCAAATGACCCCTTACCCCCGTGGTGGCCTTCCTCTATATATTTCTTGGCATTATCCCAAGCACCACCTGAATTAGCCATCATAACTGCTAAAACAAACCCGGTAATAAGGGAACCAGTAAGTAAACCCCCTACTGCCTCTACTCCCATTAAAACACCAACAAGAATAGGAGCAATAATTGCCAAAAGTGAAGGCGCAATCATCTCTTTTTGCGCTGCAACTGTAGCAATATTAACACAACGGGCATAATCAGGCTTGGCTTTCCCTTCCATAAGCCCGGTAATCTCCTTAAACTGCCTGCGCACCTCCACTACGATTTTACTTGCCGCTCTTCCTACTGCGCGCATCGTCATCGAACAAAAAAGAAACGGAAGCATCCCGCCTAAAAATAACCCTACAAGTACAGTCGGATTCATCAGGCTACCGTTCATTGTGCCGCCAAAACGCACCACCTCATCTTTAAACGCAGCGATAAGAGCAAGTGCAGTCAAAGCTGCAGAACCAATAGCAAAACCTTTTCCGGTTGCTGCGGTAGTATTACCCAATGAATCAAGCGCATCTGTTCTTTTACGCACTTCAGGCGGAAGATGTGCCATCTCCGCGTTTCCTCCGGCATTATCTGCAACAGGGCCGTAAGCGTCAGTCGCCAAAGTAATCCCAAGAGTTGAAAGCATCCCTACTGCTGAAATCGCAATACCGTATAAACCTAATTCAAAATGCTGGAATCCGCCTGCAAAAAAGAAACTTGCCATAATCGCAGCTCCTACAATAATTACCGGTAATGCCGTTGACATCATTCCTACGGCAATACCTCCGATAATTACAGTCGCAGGGCCTGTCAAAGACTGATCCGCAATAAAACGAGTTGGAGGGAATCCGCTTGAAGTATAATATTCGGTAACTAAACCAATTAATACTCCTGCCACAAGCCCGGAGATTACTGACCAATATATTCCGACATGCTCTACTCCTAACGTAAAACGTATTAAAAAATAAGCCGCAACTGCGACCACAAAAGAACTGACAAATACGCCTTTACGTAAAGCTGCTAAAAGCACTTTTTGATTTGCCTCTTCCTTACTTTTTACAAAAAATGTCCCTAAAACCGAGGCAATCACACCTACTGCCGCCATGATCATAGGCACTGTCACGCCCTTAAGCCCTAATCCCGCAGCCACACCCAATGCCGAAGTAGCAACAATTGACCCAACATAAGACTCGTATAAATCAGCGCCCATTCCAGCAACATCTCCTACATTATCACCAACATTATCTGCGATAACTGCCGGGTTACGCGGGTCATCTTCAGGGATTCCTGCTTCAACTTTACCTACTAAATCCGCACCCACATCCGCAGCCTTGGTAAATATCCCTCCACCTACGCGCGCAAATAAGGCTTGAGAACTTGCTCCCATACCAAAACACAACATTGCCGAAGTAATCGCGGCAATCTTTTCCATTCCTACCGGAGGATGCCCTGTATAATACCAATTAAGAAAATAATACCAGATGCTTAAATCAAGCAAGCCTAACCCCACAACTGAAAGCCCCATCACAGCTCCGCTTGAAAATGCCACACGCAACCCCGAATTAAGGCTCTTTGTAGCTGCTTGCGCTGTGCGGTTTGAGGCTCTTGTGGCGATAGTCATGCCGATAAAACCGGAAAGCCCGGAGAAAAATCCGCCGGTTAAAAAAGCAAACGGCACAAAGATCGTCAGATATCCTTTAAACGCCATTGCTAAAAGGATACAAAAAACTACCGCAAAAAATATACCCACTCCCATATACTGCCGGCGAAGATACGCCTGTGCGCCCACGCGCACTGCCTGGGCAATCTCTTTCATCTTATCTGTTCCTTCATCCTGCTTAAGGATAAAGATAGCCAACCAAAAAGCAAACCCCAGCGCAATAATCGAACCCACAGGTGCAAGCCATAAAAAATCAGTCATTTCAATCTCCTCCTAGTATTTTCAGGGACACTTTTCTTAGGGACATTTCTTAACATGTAAACAATATCTTAAGAAATGTCCCTAACTGCTAAAAAGTGTCTCTGATTCTATTTTTAAAAATTTAGCCTGTACCTTATCACATTGATACAACTACGTCAACTGTTTTTGAGTTTTTCTGAGATTTCTTTAGATAAAACCTGCGGTTTAAGGCGGGAATCAACGCAGACTAAAATTGTGCGCGCTTTGGCAACCAGTTTCTTATCCTGATTAACAATATCATTTGTAAAAATAATCTTCACCCGCGACACCTCTTCAAGCTGACAAGACACTTCCAGCACGTCACCATAAAAAGAAGGAAATTTATAATCGATCTCCTGCCGCGCCACGACAAAAAGAATACCTTTATCAGCCAACTCCTTGACTAAAATTCCCCTCGCCTCTAAAAATTCCGTGCGCGCCTCCTCTAAAAACTTGAGGTAGTTGGCATAATATACAACACCGCCGGAATCGGTATGATGATAATAAATACGAATTTTCATATACAATAACCTTTTAAAACAATAATGTCATTGCGAGGAGCCTTGCCGAAGGCGAGCGACGAAGCAATCTTAAAAAATAAGGTTGCTTCGCTTCGCTCGCAATGACCAATTAATTCTCCTGCCAAGATTTTACTAATCCACCCTGCCTATCAAATATGATTGTATAATTACCGATGACATTACCTAATAATTTCGCTGTTACATTTAAACGCACATTCCTTGAGTTTACCCCTATTAAATTTTTTCCAATTAATTTATCTAACTCAGCAAGTGACTCGCTTCCTAAGCCTGCCAAAGATAAATCTCCATGCGGGTCTTGGATCACCTTATCATTTTCATTAAAATACTCGCCGTCATCACCCTTACAAAAGATATCCCGATATTTAACCACATCCTCTGCTGCCACCGGCCCTAATCCTAATACATCAAGCACTTCCTTAGAAGCAGTATTAATATTAACCTGAGCATTCGCCTCATCCGAGTAAACAGTAATTAAATCCTTAAATTGATCATACGCTTCTTGCGTCATATCTTTAACTAAAAGCAGCTCTTCTTTAACAGAAAAAGTCTTTAAATCAGACTTATAAACATTTTCTGCCAAATCCGGATTTAAATCCGGAATCATCCCCGGCAAAAGCTTAAGCACATCTGCACCAACTGCATTCACATTAATAAAACTTTCCTCATCAATCATCGAATAAGTGATCTCTGCGTTACCAAGAGTATAATTACGCTCTTTAGCCAATACCGAATAAGAATTCGCTCCAGGCTCCGGATTTTTTACTAACTCTGCCTTTGCCCGCTCTAAGGCAGCTTTTCCTAAATATTGCCTGATAAGCCGGCGCTCCAAAAATTTCACTACCGTAATCTCCGAAGAAACACGGCTTGAAATCGCTACCCCAAGAATAATTAAAAGTAGCAACGCCCAGAGCGCGACAAATAATATCGCGCCTTTTTTATGAGACTGGCAGACAGATCGTTTTATTAAATTCGGCATCATTTATTTTTAGGTTAATTTTTACAAGCGGAGGATACACTTGAGGCTCTTCTCCCTTTTTCCAGGTATTTTCCCAGCTGTACTCGGTATCCCCTTCTTTTTTATGGGGAAAACTAAATTTCAATTCGCCAACCTCTTTTAACAACCGTTTATTTTTTGCAGCCTTACCTCCATCTAAAATATCTTTATAATCCTGGACAGTGCGGGTAAATACTCCCTCATCAAGCCAATAGGTAACCTGAGCAATTTTACCCTCTGATAAAACAGGAAATATTATTTTTTCTACCTCACCCTTAAACCCAATATCGCTAAAATTAAGCATCATGCGTAAATCCTGAGAAAAACGCTCAAACTCCATAATCACTTTACGCTGCGTAGAAGCAGTATCCTGGACTCTTCTCCACATGCGCATGCCGGAGGAGAAAGTAGAGAATACCGCAAGTGAAAGAATAGAAAATATCGTCACCGCGATGAGGACTTCCACAAATGTAAAACCATGCACGTCATTGCGAACCCGAGATAAATTATATTTGTCTTTGCGAGGAGCCCCGCTGAAGGCGGGCGACGAAGCAATCAAAAACAAGATTGCTTCGGCACTGCGTGCCTCGCAATGACAGCTTTGGATATTCATTCTACTTTCTTGTTCCTCATATACGTTACCAACTTCTCCGACTTCGTCTCTTCTCTTTCCTTCCAATTCACTTCAACTTCCACTTGATTAAGTAGTTCGCTTAAATCAACTTCTTTTTCGTCTATCGGTTTTTCTAACGGAGTTACGCGCACTTCCCAATTAAAATTCCGCACTCTGCCGGCAGATTCTCCGTTTGTATCTTCCACCTTTATTCCATTATCTTGTTTTGCTAGTGCCTCCATCTCCTGAAGCTTTGTATCAATAATTGACATAGCCTCTAAGCGGCTTTCTAAAGTGCTAAAAGCAGAAGCAGAGGTAACGTAACCACGAATCACTAAAGTAAGTCCCGATGCCAGGACGATTACTGTCACCATTAATTCGACAAATGAAAAACCTCGTTTATTCCCAATTAACCACATCGTCCCCGCCGCCTTCTTGGCCATCTTTACCTAATGAATATAAATCATAGCTATCGGTATTATGCGAACCGGGAGTTTTATAAACATAATTTCTTCCCCACGGGTCAGCTGGTTTTTTCTTAATGTATGGGCCTTTCCAGTTCCCGGCTTCCGTAGATTTTGTGCGCAAGGCATCTAAACTTGATGGATAACTTCCGCTATCCATTTCATACATATCCAGGGCAAGCGCTAAATTTGACTCAATATCTGCTTTAGCAGCAGATTTCCGCGCTTCTTCTGAACGTCCGGTAAGCCGCGGAATAACCATTGCAGAAAGAATACCGATGATGATCACAACAAGCATCAGTTCGATGAGTGTAAAAGCTTTTGTTTTCATAACGCCCTCCATGTCAGGGACACTTCTTAACATCCTCAGGGACACTTTTTAGCATGTAGTTTCAAATTTTAAAAAGTGTCCCTAAAAAAATGCCCCTAGATTTAAAGTACCACCATCCCTGAAATCACCATATTCACGCGCAGAATATCTACATTTTCATCTTTTAAATTCATCGTCATTTTTTCAACCCGCATCAGCAATACGGAATTATTCAACCGATACAAAAACATCTTTAAACCTTCCATACTGCATTCCGCGCGCATTTCAATAAGGTACTCTTTATAAAGATTTTGCTTATTGGTCACTTGAGGCTTAATATTAGATACGGATAATTCCGATTCCTTCGAAATTCGCTCAAGCTCGCGCAGAAATTCTACAATATTTTCTTCGTCTGAACCTTTTAAAGTATGGTAACTTTCAAAGGTTTTATACTCGCGCGTAATATCATCACGGTGTCTCTGCGCTTGCATCCCTCTTGCAAGCTTAACCTCCATCGCGCGTATTTCCTGATTCAACTCCTGAAGCCTTCCGGAAAGCGAACGAAAGATAAAATGCTCAAAAAGCCAAAACACTGCAAGTGAAATACAAAGATAAGCAACCAATCTTTCGCGGCGATTCAGTTTAATCATTTTATTCGCCTACCTTTTTGCCCTTGGTCATCGGGCAGGAAAATTCAAATTCAGCGATTTCTCCGTCTGCCAGCTTTTTGATATTGATATACTTAGTTTCGATATCCTTAAAATATCCGGATTTATTAAGGATGTCAGTAAACTTTATCGCGTCTGCCTGCGTTCTGGCCTGGCCGCGTAAAACAATCAGATTATCCGCCTCAAAATTGATCATTTTTAATACTACATCCGGCGGAATAAGCTTATGTATCTGGTAAAGATAATTAAGCGACCAACCGCGGGAAGCTAATTTTTCTTTGGTTAATTCCGATTTTTTAGCCATAAAAGAAAGCTTATCAATATCCTCCCCAATTTGCTGATAACGTTCATCGAGCATTTTTAAATACGCGGAACGCGTATACATTTTTTCTAAGAATATCCCACAGCTGATTGCCAGGGCAAACATCGCGACACTGCCCAAAACAATTAATTCTTTTCCGCGATCTTTTAGCGCCCGGCGGATCTGCACTTCCGGCAAAACAAAATTTATCCGTTTACGGTGGCCGGAATCTACACCCAGGCCAAGAAGCGAGGAAACCGAAACATTCTTCGGAATCCGTGTATCCGAAGATAAAACATCTGCTTCAACACCCAACTCTTTCTCCAATAATTCCTTCAAACCTTTAAGATTTTCCGTTGCCCCAGTCACGTAGACCTTAGTCGGTTTTTTATTCTGCTCCTCAGACTGAAAAATAATCAGTGACTGCTTAAGCTCTGGTATGAATTTACTATTTAGTATCTGCTCAACCATTATCTGTTCAGCTCCGCAGGCGATACTGCGGCTAAAAAGCATATTATCCTTATCAATAATCATAAAATCAGTAAAATTAGCGTCGATATCAAGCAGAATATAAATTTTCCCGCTCTCAAGGCTTATTTTTTTCACCACAAGCAGGTTGCTTAATACCCCTTGAGAACTTAATTCCACTCTTTCCGGAAAAATATTAACGCTTCCTAAAATATTAAATACCTGATGCAGGGTCTCGCGATGTGAAATCGCCAAAAGCACTTTACTATAGCCTGATTCATCCGTACCTAAAATCTGATAACTAGAGACAATCTCTTCGCGCGGATACGGGACCTGACGGCCCATATGCAGCTCGATCATATTCTCAATTTCTTTGGGATCTTGCGATGGAAGATGTAGATTCCGCATCGTCACAAGATTCCGCGGAAAAGAAATCACTACGGGGCTGGGAGTAAATTTAAGCTTCTTAAGGTGTGCTGAAAGCTCACCGATTAAACCTTCGGTACTTAAAGATGCTACCGGCTCAACCATGAGGTTAGCCACCTCAAAGCCTTTTAGAGACGGCTTTACCGCCACAAGCTTAAACCACTGCGTTGTTATTTCTATTACAGTCGTGTATTTTGGCATTTATAATCGAAAATTTAAGTCATTGCGAGGCACGCAGTGCTGAAGCAATCTTGTTTGATTGCTTCGTCGCCTCGCCTGCCTTCGGCAGGCAGGGCTCCTCGCAATGACATATTAAGAATTAAAAGCGTACTCATTTAACTAACATATTTATCTGAAATATCGGGAGTAACATCCCCATAATAATCAAACCCAACACAAGCCCTAAAACAAGAATTACTGCCGGCTCAAGTAAGGATGTAATAATCTTAAGGATAATTTCTGTTTCCTGGTTATAAGCGTCGGTAATCTCATGCAAAACTTCCTCAAGCCTTCCACCTGCTTCGCCAACGGTGATCATCTGAATAATAAACGGCGGGATAAAATCTGCCCTGCTCATACTTGTAGCTAAATTACTCCCACCCAAAACATCTTTATGCACCTGATCAAGCTGCTGCATATATGATTTATTCTCTAAAGTCGGAGTAGCTATTTTTAACGACTGATAAACCGGTATGCCGCTATGTAAAAGCAGCGCGAGTGTATGCGTAAAACGGGAAATTGCCTGCTTACGCATTAACTCTCCTAACACAGGTAAGCGCATTTTTATTTTTGTTATTGCCTGCCTTAAAGGATTTTCTTTCTTTTGCCGTATAAGAAAAACCATCCCTGCAATTAAAGCCAATATTAATGGCCAGGCTTTCTGCATAAAACCGCTTACCACAAGTAAAATTCTCGTCGGAAGCGGAAGCTCAGCGTTAAAATCAGAAAAAATTGAGCTTAAGCGCGGAATAACAAAACTAAAAAGCACGAAAATCGTCCCAACGCCCACCAAAATCATCATCGCAGGATATGCAAGGGCAGTTGTTACCTTCATCCGAAAATCCTGCTCTTTAATCAGATATTCACCCAATTGCGCCAGCGATTCATCAAGCCGCCCGGAAGTCTCACCGGCACGGATAATATTTACGTAAAGCTGCGGGAAAAAATTCGGGTATTTATTTAAACTTTCAGAAAATGTTTTTCCGTCTTTTACGGAATTGTGTATTTCTAGGATCATTTCTTTTAATAAAGCATTGTCTGCCTGTTTATAAAGGATACTTAAGCACATCAGGAGCTCAACGCGCGCCCGCAGTAAAGTCTTAAGCTGTTGAGTAAAGATATTCAGGTCTTTTGGAGTGAGTTTTTTCCGGCGGATTTTAGAGGCTTCTTTTGCTTTGGCTGTAGTAGGTTCTTTTATTTTTTCAGGAGCTTTTTCTTCAACGCTTACTGCAATCAAACCGCTTTCGCTTAACCGGCTGACTACCATATCTTTATTCTCCGCCTCCATTACTCCGGAAATGACGTCGTTTAAACCCTTTTTTGCCCGATATTGGAATGTTGGCATATTTTATCCTTTGTTAAATTCGAATTGTCGTTAATTCCGGGGACACATCACTTAATCGGAATTACTAACCTACTTGTCATTGCGAGGACTTTACTGTCTATATCGAAGCAATCTTAAAAGATTAGATTGCTTCCACCTCGCTCTGCTCGGTGTCGCAATGACACAATACTCATCCACCTAATTCTGTCACCCGCAATACTTCCTCAATCGTAGTCCTGCCGCTCTTGATCAGGTCTATTCCTCTATCTCTTAAAGTTCTCATTCCGGCTTCTACTGCCGCGCGTTTAATCTCGGAAGCAGCAGCTTTTTGTAAAATCAACTCCTTGATTTTATCGTCGACAAAAAGTATCTCATAAAGCGCGATACGCCCGTGATAGCCGGTATTTTTACAAAAATCACAGCCTTTACCAATAAACACCATACCCTTGATATTCGGATCTTCAGAAGGCACTTCTTGGCGGCACTGCGGGCAAATCAAACGCACAAGCCTCTGCGCAATATAAGATTCAACTGATGATGCCACTAAATATGGTTCAATCCCCATATCAAGAAGCCTGGTAACACCGCTTGCAGCGTCATTGGTGTGCAACGTAGAAAATACTAAATGGCCGGTAAGCGCAGTGCGTATGGCAAGCTCTGCTGTCTCAAAATCACGCACCTCACCGATCATCAATACATCGGGGTCATGCCTTAAGATACTGCGCAAAGCATTGGCAAAAGTAAGGCCTACTTTCGGATTTATCTGTATTTGCACCACACCTGCTAATTCATATTCTGCCGGATCTTCAATAGTAATAATTTTTACCCCGGGCGCATTGATATGTGAAAGACAGGCATAAAGCGTAGTTGTTTTTCCGGAGCCGGTAGGGCCTGTTAGAAAAACTATTCCGTGCGGTTTTTTAATCAGGTACTCCAACTTCTCCCGTTCTTGCGCTTCTAATCCCAGGTCATCCATGCTCAACATCAGCTGTGTCGGTAAAATCCTGATAACAATATCTTCCCCGTATAAAGAAGGCAATACCGAAATACGCAAGTCGGTTTCCCTGTTTCCTATTTTAACTTTAGCGCGGCCATCCTGCGGCACCCTTCTTTCTACCACATCAAGCCCGGAAATAATCTTTACGCGCGAAACCATCGAAGGATGAAGATATTTCATATCCGGAGGAATCGGCGTCTCATAAAGCACGCCGTCAATGCGATAGCGTAATTTAACCGTATCTCTGAAAGGTTCAATATGGATGTCGGTAGCGCGCGACTGAATCGCTTCGGTAAGGATCTGATTGACTAACTTTATCACGGAAGCATCTTCAGCAGAATGACTGATATCCTCAACTGCCTGAATATCGGTAGCACCGGCTTTATCACTTTTAACAGTAGATTTTTCTAAGATTTTATCCACCGTCTCTGCGCCCACGCCGTAATATTTACGCAGGCAATCGCGGATTTCCTGTTCCGAAGCAAGCACTACTTCCACATCATAACCTAAATTAAGTTTTATATCTTCAGGAAGCCAGATATCAAGCGGATTTGAAACTGCGATCATCAGGATATTACCTTTAAGTTTAAGCGGCATAAATTTATAATGCCAGGCATAACGCGGAGGAACTGCGGTAATTACTTTATCTTCGATAGGAACATCTTTAATGCTCCTGTAGGGAATATTAAACTGTTCTGAAAGCGCCGTAAGCAGGTTATTCTCATTTACTAAACCCATACGCACCATAACTGTTCCCAAATATTCACCTGTGCGCTTCTGCTCTTTAACTGCTGATTCAAGCTGCTCTTTAGTTAATATTCCTTTTGAAATAAGTATATCGCCGATCATCTTTGAGCCCATTTAATTTCTCCCTAATTGGATTGCTTCGTCGGGTTTTGCCCTCCTCGCAATGACAGAAATAGACGTCATTGCGAGCGAAGCGAAGCAATCTGTTATGCCTCTTCTATCGCTCCTATCAAATACAACTGATCAAGCGGAGTTTTATCTAAATCGCCTTTTAGGATTTTCTCCGCGCCCTTTAAGGTATCCTGCAAAGTCACGTATTGGCCTTTTCTGCCCGTATAAATTTCTGCGGTAAAAAACGGCTGAGTAAGAAAAAATTGCATACGCTGCGCGCGTTCATATGCAGTGCGCTCTTGTTTTGAAAGTTCTTCCACTCCGATAATCGCGACAATCTTACGCAACTCCTCATATTTATGAAAAAGGCTTAAAACCTGCGAGGCAATATCCATATGTTTTTGCCCGACGATAACCGGATCAAGGTATGAAGACGAAGACAACAAAGGATCAATCGCAGGATATAATGCGCGCTGCACATAATCACGGGAAAGCACGACAATGGAGTCAAGATAACTAAAGATTGTAACTACTGCCGGATCAGTAAGGTCATCAGAAGGAACATATACTGCTTCAATCGCGGTAATTGATGACATTCCGCGGTGATGAATACGCTCCTGAAACTGGCTCATTTCTGCTGCAAGCGTCGGCTGGTATCCTGTCTCTGAAGGAATTTTTCCTAAAAGTGTAGAAAGCTCCGCCCCTGCCTGGGCAAAACGAAAAACATTATCAATAAAAAGCAGGACATCATCTCCTTTTTCAAGTATAGACTCTGCCATGGCAAGCCCACTCTGCACAACTTCAAAACGCACGCCCGGAGACTCATTCATCTGGCCGAATATTAAAACGGTCTTATTCAAAACGCCTTGTTTTTTTAATTCGTAATAAAGCTCGTTTCCCTCACGGATACGTTCTCCGACTCCGATGAAAACGCAGGAACCTTCATGCCGTTTGACGATATTGTGTATTATTTCAAGCGTAAGCAAACTTTTTCCAAGAGCTGCACCTCCGAGTATGCCGGTCTTCGTACCTTTAACTAAAGGAAAAAGTAAATCAATGATCTTGATCCCGGTCTCAAGAATTTCAAGCGCCTTTGCGAGGCTCGGTTCAATCCTGCCGTTAGTCTGCACAGAACGCGTCGTTTGCAATTGCACGTCTTTTGCCAGCTCTTTTTTATCTAGAGGTTGCCCCAACACATTAAAAAGCCTTCCGTAAATAGCATCTCCGACGGGAACTTTAATCGAAGAACCTGTTGCTTCTACCGCGGAGTTACGTTTTAATCCATAAGTTGAAGATAACGCAATACAGCGGCAGATCATTGAACCGACATATTCGACTACTTCCATGCTGACTTTTCTTCCGTCATTTGTCTGTGCAAAAATCAGCTCAAATAACGCCGGACGAATTTTTTCGTCGTGAAAATATATATCGACCACCGGCCCGCTGACTGCGCAAATCGTTCCGCTCATTCATTCTCCATAATCTTTAATGATTCTTAACTGTCATTGCGAGGAATTCGCTTGTCTATACCGAAGCAATCTTAAAAACATGATTGCTTCGTCGTCCTCCACGATTCATGGCAGACTCCTCGCAATGACAAAAGTAGCTTATCTTTCATTCTACTTCATCAATCTACTAGCAATAACCTCTCTAATATTTTTATCACTCACCAAATGCAATGTATGAAAATATTGTAAGCGTAATTTTTTACTCAAATCCGTAAGCGCTTGGGAGCTTCCTTCAAGATGGACTACCCGGCTTGAAGTTTCAGATAGCTTACTATCCCAAAAAAGATCGTATATTTTTTGCGCAAGCCAAAGTTGTATTAAATAATCAATTATTCTGCCTTCTGAAGGCTCAACTATTATTTCTCCCTTTACCGTAATGCTTGAATTATACTGAAGTGGCGCCTGATACGGCAGGAGTTGTTCAACCCTTATCTCCTGCACCACAAAAGAAACAAATTTAGGATAAACAATTAAAACTTTTCCGAATTCTTTTTTTAAATACCGGCGCACCAGATAATCTTTTATCCCCTGAGCTTGACTATACTGAATAGGATCGGATATCGCAGGAAAATAGAAGAAATTTTCTTTTAATTCCTCAAGGATATTTGCGCCTCTTTCGCCAAGAACAATAATATTATCCCCCTTGGCACGCTGGGTTATGCCAGCTTCAACAACCTGCTGATTAAGCCCGCCCATAAAACCTTCATCAGATGTAATCATCACAATTGCTTTAGGCAATACCGGATTCTCAAGCATAAACGGATGACGCGAATGCAAAATATCTACCATTTTAGAAAAATTATCCATGGCGCGGTTAAAACGCAGAAAGTATTCCCGCTCAGATTGCAGCTGACGAAACTGCGCCAAAGCTACGCCTTTTAGGACTTCAATCAGCCCTCCTAGTTCGAAATTAAAATTCATGTCTTGGCGGAGTTGTTTAATTGTGTACATTTTTAATAATAACCTTTATGTCATTGCTAAAATTACACCCTGTCATTGCGAGCGAAGCGAAGCAATCTTATATTTTATCATATAAATCTAACCATGAATTATTCATAGCCTTAACAAGCTTTATCTTCTTATCTCTTGAACCACCTTTAATTTGCTTCTCCCTTAAAATTGCATTATTAATATCTCCAAAGGCTTCATAATATACTAATTTATTAATATTATATTTCTTTGTAAAACCTTCTATTAATTTTTCCCTATGTTCATAGATCCTTCTCTTTAAATCGTTAGTAACACCGGTATACAGTACGGCATTATTTTTATTTGTCATTATATAAACGTAATATTGTCTATCCATTAAGATTGCTTCGCCCCTTCGGGCTCGCAATGACACAATCCGCGTTACACATTACACAATACACATTACACTATTTTTTCTTCCTTAAGAAACTCCAAAAACCCCTTATCAAGCTCGGATTTTATGCTCTTAATCAAAACGCGCCCTTGAGTTAATTCTTTTATTAATAACGGCTTACGCTCTGATAAAAACGGAAATATTTTTGCTTTAAATTTCAGCAGGCTCTGCGCTGGCAGCATATCAAGGATATTACGCTGGTAAGCATAAAATAAAACTACCATCTCCTGCCAGGAAACAGGCGCATGCGCTAACTGGATAAAAAGTTCCCTTAAAACCTGGCCCTTACGCAGCTGCTCATTAGTCTGCCCGGTAACGCGGGTTTTCAGGCGGCTTAAACGCTGAATCTCGCGGTACTGCGCGTATTCAAGGCGTAACTTTGCGCTTACTTCTTTTGTAGCTTCATACTGGACTTTACTTCCGATACGAGAAACCGAAAGCCCAAGATCTATTGCAGGCTTAAATCCTTCATGAAATAATGATGACGACAAATATATCTGGCCATCAGTCATAGAAACAAGGTTTGACGGGACATACCCGGTAACATCACCCTGTTGCGTTTCTACTATCGGCAAAAAGGTCATTGAACCGCCGCCAAACTCCGGGCTAAGGCGTCCGGCGCGCTCCATAAGTTGTGAGTGGATATAAAAAATATCCCCCGGATAAGCCTCGCGCCCAGGCGGGCGCTCAAGTAATAATGAAAGCTGCCTCCATACCCAGGCATGCTTTGTAAGATCATCGAATACTACGAGGACGTTTTTACCCTTTCGCATATAATACTCACCCATTGCTGCGGCTGCGTAAGGAACAATAAACTGTTGCCCCGAAGGTGTTGAAGCTGCGGCTGCTACAACAGTCGTATAATCAAGCGCTTTATGTTCATGTAATATACTTACAACACGAGTAAGCGCGGAAAAACTGCCTCCCACCCAACAGTAGATACAAATAACTCCTTTATCCCTCTGGTTAATAATCGCATCTACTGCAATGGTAGTTTTTCCGGTAACGCGGTCACCAATTATTAACTCGCGCTGGCCTAACCCAACAGGGATAGTCGCATCAATAACTTTGATACCGGTTAAAAGCGGCTCGGTAATCGGGATACGGTCCATAATAGGAGCAGCTTCTGCAAAAATTGGCATGCGCAGGTCTGAAACCGATTCTTTTTTCTCATCTATAGTCTGGCCTAAACAATTAACTACCCTGCCTATAAATACTTCTCCGACTGAAGTTTCAAAAATCTCTTCTTTGCCCCAAACTCTATCCCCGATGGAAATATTTGCTTCATCCCCTAATACAAGCGCCACAACTTCTTCGGCATCAAAACCTATAACAATCCCCCGCACTTTATTTTCTACCTCAACGCACTGGCCATAAATACAGTTAGAAAGCCCTTCTATTTTAATCAGGCCTTTTTTGATCTCGCGGACTATGCCGGCTTCTTTTATTTCGAAGGCATCTAACTCGGTGCTCGGGTTGAGATTATTCTCGGTCATGACGGGATATTTTGTGTCGAGCGGATTTTTGGTAAAATTTTATTCAATTTATTTTTGATACTACCATCAAGAATAACACCGCCTAAATCTATAATAAGGCCGCTTAAAATAGACGGATCGATTTTTTCTTCAAGCTCAACAGAGCGCGATGAGGCTTGAGAGATAATATTTTTAAGAGTTTCTTTTTGGCTATCAATAAGGGGATAACTTGAAATTACGGTAATGCGGTAACCGGCAGAAGCAAATTTATCTTTTCCAATTTTTCCCAATGCTTCAATAAGTTCATCAACCAGTTGACGCTGTAACTCCTGACGTAAATTTTGGCTAAAAATCTCACGGATAATACTTAAAGCAACATTAATTGCCGCCTCATCAATCTGACGGTTGGCATCCCTTTTCATGCGCTCGCATTCCTGCGTTGCCTCTTCAAGCACTCTCTTTGCGTCCTGATGCACTCCGGAAAGCATCTGTTCGCGGGATTTTTCCACTTCCTGTTTTACTGCTTCCCTAAGCCGCTTTGCTTCCTCGCGGCCCTTTTCAATTTCAAGCTGCCTCTCCTGCTTTGCCCGCTCAAGCTCTTTATTTAGCGATACTTCTTTTTCAAGATTCTGCCGATTAAGCTCCTGCAGGCGTTTCATCGCCATAGAAAGCTGACGGTTAAAAAATACATGTAGGATAAGGATAATAAAAACGAAGACAACGAACTGGATGGCAACAAGCTGGATAGTCATCAAACCTCCGGTAAACAACCTGTCATTGCGAGGGAGCGGAAGCGACCAAAGCAATCCCCTTACGGGAAGGCTCAGTACTCTAAGACAAGATTGCTTCTCCTTCGCTTCGCTCAGGATCGCAATGACATTAATTAAGCTTTTTAGGTATGAAACAAGTTGTAGATAACCAAAAGAGCGATTATGGCGATTGCTTCGGCAAACATAAAAGCAATCATCATCGCTAAGAATATACGCGCCGATGCAGAAGGATTCCTGCCAAGAGATTTTACCGCGCCATAGCCAATAACAGCAATAATCATCGACGGCCCGAAGGTGCTGAGAAACATCAGCGTAGCAATTCTTACAACATTTATATCCATTTTTCCACTATCCCCGATAGTTCAAACAAAGACATCTGAGCGATTCCGTCACGCACGGAAAAATTCCAGCGGTCATCTATAGATATAACACCTTTTGCCAGGCGCACAAGAAATGACTGGTGAAAATCAAGCACTGTAAGCTCCCCTTCCTCCGTCGGTAAAATCACCTTCTGCGCCAAGCCAACGTAGATTTCTTCTTTGGGAGTCAGTAATGTAACTTTGAACATGCTATCATCTTAATATCATTGCGGACTATAGTATTTCGTCATTGCGAGCGAAGCGAAGCAATCTTGTAAATGTGATTGCTTCGTATATAGACAAGTAAATTCCTCGCAATGACATTTAGAATTTTTACTCTCCCCACAAACACACTCTATCTTTCCCCGTTTGCTTTGCTTGGTATAAAGCAGAATCAGCTTTTTTTAAAAGTTCATCCATTGACTGGGCATCTTCCGAATAAGTTGCTAAACCTAAACTTAATGTAGTAGGCAAATTCTGCCTGACTAAATTAAGCGTACGTTTTGCAACCTCTACCCCGCCCTGCTTTAACGTCTGAGGCAGGATTAAAGTAAACTCTTCTCCACCGTAACGAAAAACCATATCTACCGAACGCACAGAATCAACTAACAGAGTAGCCATTTTTTTTAAGAGATCATCGCCTGCAAGATGGCCGTTTGCGTCATTATATTTTTTAAAATTATCGATATCTGCCATTATACAGGAAAGCGGCTGATTATAACGTTTGGCGCGCTCAATTTCCCGTCGGAGAATTTCATCAAGATACCGGCGGTTATAAACTCCGGTTAACGCATCCATGATGGAAAGCTCCTGGTATAATTCTTTTTGCCCTGCTTGTTTTAGCAAATACTGCCGGTCAACTACCCTGCGTAAAACTAATTTTACTTCTTCAATATTAAAAGGCTTGGTCAAATAATCAGAAAGTTCCCCCTTTGACATCGCTTCAACTGCCAAACGCGAGGAATAAAAAGGGACAATGGCAATAACTGATGCATTTGTATTAGCCTGCCTAAATTTACGCACCAACTCTACGCCGTTTACATGGGCAAATTTAAGATCAGTAAGAATTATGCTGAATTCGGTGCCTCTAACAATATCTAAGCCCTCTTCAGCGCTTGAGGCAACCCATACCTTATAACCTGCCAACTCAAGCTCTTCTTTAAGCAGTTCACGCACTACTCTATCTGCATCTACAACTAAGACATTAGTTTGTGGCATATTTTTTCTCCTTAGAAAGCATAAATAATCAAATTATAGTAGCATAATTATAACGGTTTGTCAAAAATAAAGGGACAAAAAAAGGGGCAAAAAAAGGGACACTTTTTAGCAGGTAAATTGCTTGTTAAAAAGTGTCCCTAAATGTTAAGAAATGTCCCTAAGAAAAGTGTCCCTAAAGAATGAAAATAATATAGGTCTCAAATTTTTTCAGAACCTAAACTTAATAAAAATTCATCGCAAGGCAGGCAAAGCACATTATCTTTTTTCAAACGTTCCTTACCGCGATACAATAAAATCGCGCTGCTTTGCGGATACTCGGATTTAAAACTTCTTAGCGAACGAAGGTCTTCGGGCCTTATCCTTGAAATATTTTTAACTTCTATAGCCCAAAACACTTTTTCTCCATATACTATAAAATCCACTTCGGAACCAGATGTAGTTCTCCAAAAATAAACTTTGTTTTTTTCGTTTCCATAAAAACTCCATGCTATCAGATGCTGAGCGATAAGCCCTTCAAGTGCGGCACCTTCTATCTCCTCCGGCTTATCCAAAGGGCCACAAGGCCTAAGTGAACGATAAACCCCAGCGTCAAAATAGTAGAATTTAGAATGGCCTACCGTTGCCCTTTTAGCCTTTTTTGAAAAAACTGGTATCCGAAAAGCCAAAAGAAGATCCTCAAGAATCGTAATATATGCCTCCACTGTTTTTCTTTCAACCTCACAGTCTCTGGCAACATTGCTCGTATTAAGCAAAGCTCCATGGGAAAAACTAACAGCTTCAAGGAATCTTGAAAAATTACCGATGTTACGCACTAATCCTTCCATTTGCACTTCTTCTCTGACATATAACGACGCGTAAGTCCTTAATACCGCATCCGGAGCAGCGGAAGAGAATACGAGCGGCAGAAGCCCTTGCTTTAAAGCAGATGCAAGATTAAATTTTTTACCGAGTTCAATTGCCATAAAAGGATGGAGGGATTGTTTAATTACCCTCCCGGCGAGTAAATCCGCCTGGGTTTTCTTTAATTTTCGCGGGCTTGACCCCGTAAGGATAAACCGAAACCCGAGTTTTTTTTCAATGAGTGAATGCACTACACTTAACAAACCGGGTACTTTTTGAATTTCATCAATAACTACGATTTTATTCCCGCTTCCGGAAAGCACAAGCTCTTTAAGCCGTTCAGGCCTTGCGCTATACGAGCGAAACTCGTCAGCTTCCAATAAATCAACCCAGATAGCATCCGGCATATTTACCCTAAGCCACGTAGATTTCCCTGTACCCCGTGGCCCAAAAAGAAAAAAACTTTGTTTCGGCGGCGTAAATAATCTTGGTATTAGAGTTTCCATAATAAGTCCTTTTTTGGAATTGGTAACTCCATAATCTTACTATTTAATTTGATAACTGTCAAGCCTTTTCGCAAAAAAAGGGACACTTTTTAATAGTTAGGGACATTTCTTAAGATATTGTTTACATGTTAAGAAATGTCCCTAAGAAAAGTGTCCCTAAAGAAGTGCTTCGGATTTAAACTACCCGCCTTCCTCCAATTTCTTCTTTATATCATCAATATCCACCTTCTGCTCATCGTGCTCGCGATTCTCGGCTTCAACCGGCTTATCTTCTGCCTTCGGCTGAGAAAAAAGGAAGCACTTTATCCAGCAAGATTACGTTCAATCTCTGCCACTAGTGCTTTTGGGAAACCTTTTATAATTATATGCTGGTTGACAGGGAGAAAAGCTTTAAGCTCTCGCTTAAAATCAAGCTTCCCGAATTTAACAACCTTCAATATCTTTGCCTTTAATTGTTTGTCCTGGATAAAAGATTCTTTGAAAGGCAACTTGCTGCGAAAGATAAAATAAAGGTCATAAAAATCCCTTGCCTTACCGCGCGTAAGACAGGCTTGGATTTTTTCAGCAATAAGAATCTCCTCCTTAAGATGAATAAGCGTATAAGGCACAACAAGGCCAGATTGAATAAGCGCTGCTACCCCTAGCACTTTTTTACCGGTTCGTAAAGAAATTTCTACCTGGATCTGACTTTTATACTCACTAGCATTAAACTGAAAAATGGCAAGGTAACCGCCGGAAGTACTTTTTGATTCAATAATCTCAGTTTGAATGCCCTCCATTTCTATCTTAGCAAGAGCTCCTTCCATCAAGGTTTCGATACCTTTAATCGTTATGTTTACTCCGGTAAAATCCAAATCCTCCGAGAACCGCGGACTTTGCCAAATAATCCGTAATGCAGTACCTCCCTTAAAAAACAGGCTATCGGAACCCTTTTCTTGATAAAGCCGCGAAAGAAACAACTGCTGAAAATATTCCCTTGTGACATTATCAATTGTTGTCTGCCATGTTTGAGCTAATTTTTGAACTTGTCTATTTTCAATCATAAAATTTCCTTAACCAGATCTATCAAGCTCTTCCTATCAAAAAACTTTGCATATTCCATTGCTATTTTTTTATTTATTTTACGGACACTAAACCGCTCATTGAGGTTTTTTCGTTTAAGGTCAACAAAATAAAGGTAATCTACTAAAGCCTTTTCCGGCTCCGCCATAAGAACAGTCGTACTTCCTATATTCTCTGTTTTATAACCACGATAGGCCTGTTTTTTAATGTGTGAATAAGTAAAAGACTTATTATTGACAATAAACTCCCGAGTAATCCGTGTTGTCGCTGATGTTATTGTGTAAACGGATTCGGGAATAATGCCGTAACGGGAAAGTGCGTATTCAAAAGAAATGTAACTAGGCGCATAAAGCCTATTGGCGATAGTTTCATCTCTTGGCTGGTCAATTCGTAACGCATAAAGTCCGTTTCTAACTTTAAGAAAAATATCCCCGCAGTGATCCTTGATAAACTCCTGCGTTGCACGCAAAGAGACGCCAAAAATCCGCTGGAAGTCCAGTGGAGAGAACAACTGGGCTCCTTTTGCCTGAAGATACTGCTGAACATATATTGGTTTAAGTTTTCGCTCCATATAACGCTAAATGTTAAATGTATATCTAAAACAATTATACCTCATTTTTTAAATTACGCAAGCTTTTTTGACTTTAATGTATAACCTACGCGACCTACGCGGTCGAACTAGGCTTAGCTGCCGCAAGCTTCCGCTGATTAGCAATATTCTCCTCAACGAATTTTTTGTATAAATCTGGTTTAATTTTTAAGACATCTTGGTAACTACAAATATTCTCTTCAGAATTATCTAAAAGTTGATACTCCTGGTAAGAAGAAAATCGCCACTCATCGGGGCTATCAACAATATAAGCAGTTACGGGATTCAGATGGATATATCTGGTAAGATGCAGTAGTTGCTCGTCAGTTTCAACAAAAACTCTTTGGAACCTGGCTTCCCATAACGGCCCTTTTCTATCATATTTAATATTGAAATATCTTGTATAGCTGTTAAGAAGTTTATTCATATAAATCGAAATTCCGTTTTCTCTACGTTGTTTTAGAATTAAATGGAAATGAGTGGGCATAATACAATATGCAATTATATTTACAAGCTTTTCTCCACAAATATTATTTGGGCCATCTACCGCAGCATTATTATAGTGCGAAAAACAAACCCGCCTTTTAGCAACCTGATAATATTTAAATATCCCCTTCATTCTTTGAAAGTCGTTATCGTTATTAAATATCCTGAACTCTGCAATACTTCGGCTAAAAATATGATATAAACTGCCTGTTACTAGTTGTGGAACAGCCATCTTGACCTCCTTCGACCTACGCGGTTGAATTTTCGGTATCCGCTATAATAGACGTGGAAAGTGGCAAAATCTAACAGAAATTTTTGCATTTTTTTCGACCTACGCGGTCGACCTACGCGGTCGAAGGAGGTGTAGCCCAACAAAAAAAAGAGCAAGGGTAATAATTCCTTGCTCTTTTAGCTTCAAAACCGATATTTCGACCTACGCGGTCGACCGCGTAGGTCGAGGAAGGTAACTACCCGCCTTCCTCCAATTTCTTCTTTATATCATCAATATCCACCTTCTGCTCATCGTGCTCGCGATTCTCGGCTTCAATCGGCTTTTCTTCAGCCTTAGGCTGGGAAGAAGCATCGCTTGTAAGCGTATTCACATCTTTTAATTTTGACTGCCAGAAGATAAAGAACCCGATACTTAAGACCGCAAGGAACCCAATAATTGCGATGATCATTTTCCATGTCGCCATCGGCGCCACACGCATCACGCGGTTTGCCAAACGCTCAAGTTCCAAAATATCTTCCTTTACCGCTGCAAGCACCTTGATATTCTCCCGATACGTCGAGATATGCTCTTCAGGATTAACCATTACCGCTTCGTTTTGCTTGCGGCTGATTTCATCTAACCTACGGTCTATCTCTTTCTTCAAGAAACCCGAACGCTCCGCATACGGGCCCTTTACTAATGCGTCAGAGAATTTCTGCGCCTGCTGTTTAAGCGAGACTATTTCTTTTCCATCAATCACCCAAATATCTTCAATCTCAACATAGAGCCGACGAGATTCATTAGGTTTAAGCTCTACATCCTTATATACATAATAGAGGCTCTGCTGTGTATCGTAGCCAAGATCCAAATCCTCTTTATCCATAATATGGTCTTTTTTGACTTCCTTCGGCAGGTAATATTTAAACGGCACCTTGCGCGTTAAAGTTTTCGAAGGGTTAGCAATCAAGACTTTCAAGATAACCGAGCCTGATTCATACCAGGTTTTAATAACCGGCTCGTCGCTAAACTTCTGGTTCATCATATCGCGTATAAATTCAAGCATATTGCGTAATTCAATCGTCTTGTTAGACAGAGCTTTTATATCCTTGGACTGCTTATCAGAAACCTCATAAACATCATCCAAATTAAATCCTTCTGCTCCGCCAAGGGACTGCATGTCAGAAGCAACTTTTCTTAATGCCGCTACCACAGGATCAAGCATACTCTCGACTGTCTTTTCAAGCCCTTCTGAAAGTTCGCCTCCTGGATTAGCAAGGCTGCCTATAGCATTCATAATAGTTGCTAATTGAGCATCCAGAGTAGTCATTGTGTCATCAACAGAACTAAGCCCGGAGGTGCTCCCCATGATCGCGCTCACCTGGCTTGAGACATCCTGCAAGCTGGTATTAAGCGCAGTCATCGTCATCGCATCCATAGTCCCGCGCGTGGGCTCTGACGTCAAAACTGTATAATCACCGACTTTGTCAAATTTGACATCATATTCATAAACACCGCTCTTACCTATTTCTTTCATCGGAGCATTGGACACCTTTTGCAGATTGTTAGGATCATAAACAGTTACTACCGGCGATAATCCTGATTCCGCGCGGTACTTAATGGTAACACTTTCCCCTTCCTTCACTACGGTTTCGCGGTTAACAATACCTGATACAATATGCGGCTCAACTTCTCTTGTGATTTCATCAACTACTTGCGTGCGCATAGTTTCAATCCTTGTGGGCAACGACTCAACACCGGTCGCAGTCAATACCCTGCCAACTTCGCTTGTAACATCCCTTAAACTCTCATCAAGAGCTTTATCAATGGAAGTTCCGATCTTGTTTGCAATCGCCTGAGTCTGGCCAATAACAGTATTAGTCTGAGTCATAACCGCATTCCTGACTGCCGAATTACTGGCTTCTATAGACCAGGCGAGCTGTTCGACCTTCTGGGTCAATTCATACACTTTTTGGGAAGTGGGAACGGAAAATGGCACCGTTACCTTATAGGGGTTAAGCATGCCATCCGATCCGCCATACCGAATAGTACATTCGGCAAAATATGTCCTTCCTGCTACTAACCCAAAATCTCCCACTCCAGTCCAAGTCATATGCTCAAATGTATTGTTGTAATAATTATTAACATGTGTCCAAGTTACCGGCTCACCTTTAGGAGCTGTACCTTCGAAGATCTCAACCGTAGCCGGGCCCAGGGCCATAGCGCTGCTGCTGACAAGCAATATACCTTTCTTCTCAAGCCACATCTTTACCTTCAAACTGCTATCGTCTTCGTTATAAGCAAAGACTGCATTTGCCCTGATCTCCTTGGGGTTCTTCGGCGGGAGATTGATAGTCGGAGCCAAATTAGCGGATACCTCGAGGTTAGGGTATGTCGCGCTAAGATAAACATTCGGATCCCCTTCCCAGACAGTAGTAAACGTACCGGCAGGATACCTGCGCTGCCAGGAAAACTCTGAATAACGAGGATCATCATTAGTGGTCAGGTTCCCGGGTGTCCCTGTCGCGCTGTAATTCACATTCCAGTAAGTGATAACTCCTGCTGCAGACTGCACGCCCAACCCCTGCAAAAGGGAAAGCGTTTCATCGTCATAAACCCTCCATGCAACGTTATAATAGGAGATCTTAAATGCACTGGACTCTTCATAAAGGCTTAGATCCGATATTAAAGAAACTTTCAGCTTCAGGTAATAATTTTCCGGCGGCTCTGTCGGATAAAGCGCCAGATGCGGGTCAACTACTGTCCAGCTAAGGGAAGATACATTGTTGGCGTCGGGATTATTAGTAAAAGACGCATTTATAGGCACCCAGCTTGCTGCTGACCAAGCTACAGCCGTATCGCTTGATACTGTCTTATATTCTACCTTTACCGGAACCGAATCAACTCCCTTGTTATACCATTTGATCGCATGAACGGTATTTGCCTTCCAGCTCGTAGAATCTGCTAATGCGATTGTCCAGCTTGTCTCATCCCTGAACTCAAAACCGCCTTTGATGCGGAAGAGGCCGCTAGAATAAGCTACAAGCGGATTTCCGTTTACCAAAACAGGGGTTCCGTCTGCCTTATAACCTCTTATCCTCACCTTATATGAGGAGGAATGAGCAACATTAGCTATATTCCAGCTATGAGCGCCTGTATATTTACCGCTGTAATTATTGCCATTAACATCAGAAACAAAAGATGTCGTAGGATTAGTTGTGCCGCGCACAAGAGGTTCTACGTCAGAGAAAATAGTCGCTACAGATTGGGAACTGCTATCATCCCATAGATCAATAGCAACCTTTTCTACAGACAAACCTCTTGTTGACCAACTGATATTCATCGCAGTTTCAATAACATACTCCTGGCCGTTAGCTGGCGCGCTTACCGTAATCAAAGGCGTAGCCGGATTTGCAGGGTCAATAACAGTAAAATCGGCATTAGAAATATCCTGCGAACCGACACGCGAGCCATCTCTTGCCCCTATCCGCCAGGTTCCCGCATCAGTAACACTTATCGTCCAATTATACAAACCGTTATTAGCAATATCCTTGACGACATTGGGGTTATTAACGTCAAAACTGTCTAAATAGCCATACGCTGGGATCAAATCAACACCATAGGCGATCTGGATCTTATTGGCTGTAATCGCACCTATGGTTGACCATTCGATTGGCGCGCTATCTCCAACTGCCCAGATTTCTCCTCCGTTAGGCCTGCTGATAGTAACTGTTGGAATAGCTAATGTCCATGTGACTTCAGCTGGATCAACCACAGTATTTGGGTTACTAGTATCCGTCATCTTAATTTTGGCTGTTTTAGCTCCCTGCCATAAGAAGACATTATTCGGCGTAGTCCAAGCATAGGTGGTCCCGTCGAAAGGCGCAGTCAGGAACATATCTGTCCAGGCGCCGTTATCTATTGAATATTCTATCTTCGGGTAATTGCTTACAAGCGGCAGCTTATTCCATGTAATATTGTGAGCAGTCCCCATGATCCAGATATTCTCTGCCGCAGGATCAGGACTGGTGATAGTAATCTTAGGCGGAGAATACACCAGGAAAGGAGTGGCTGAAACAGCCATAATTGTCATAGGATTCTGCGGATCAAGAGTGCTGACATGTCCGGCATCAGCATCGCTTATCCGTATCTTGGCATTTGAGAATACAATTCCGCTTGTCCCGCCAAGAACAGTCCAATTTGAACCGTAAACATTAAAAGGAGGTATCCATGTGTTAAAACTGCCTCCTCCAGAGCTATCCACACCTGAAGCTATTGTGGTCCAATGCGCGCCATTATCAGGTGAAAATTCAATGTTAACGCTTGCAACATTACCCAGAGTCGTCCATTTAATTCCGCCTTCGGCATTCACATCGTCATCAAAGCCGACGGTATATTCGACTGAAGCGATAAGCTTCTCTGCTCCCTTAGGCTGTGAAACTGTAATATGCGGAAGCTTAAAGGTAAAATATCCGGAAACAGGCTTATTAGACAACTCTGCTGCTGCCTCGCTTACGCGCACTTGGAAAGCCGGGGATTCGGATTTGGCAAAATCGTTTGGTATTGTCCAGGTAAAACTGCCGTCGTTAGCAACAACGCCGTCATTGGCTGTCCATTCGGTTTCTGCTATCGGCGCCCAGCTTGAGCCGTTATAATATTCAAGCTTAACAGAGGCAATAGAAGTAGCGCCGTTTGTAAGCGCAGTTGTCCAGGTAATATCATGCTGCGTGCCAATAATCCACTCCTCCCCGCCTACATCCGAAGGAGAAACCAGATCCAGCGTTCCGATAATCTTAAATGTGTTTGCTCCTACGCCAACTACAGTGGCGTCATTAGCATCGGCTATTCTTACTCTGGCGCTATCCGTGATCGTATCCGGTATTGTCCAGGTATAACTTGCCCCAACATTATTATCTACAAGCGTTGACTCTCCAACACCATCCATAGCTGTCCAGGTAGTCCCGTTATAATATTGTAATTTCACCTGTAACAAACTAGGCACCCCTGTCGGCGTCCAGGTAATGGATGCGGTTGTGCCTACGGTATAGGAACTGCCTGCAGCCGCGCCCGGATAAGAACCTGTCAAACCGATCCCGCCGATACTAAAGCTCGGGGAAACTGTCCAGGCAATAGTCGGCCTATAATCATCGGCGATCTTAATAGTCGCAGCGCCTGAATCATTGCGTACTGTCCAGGTATAATTGCCAGAATTAGGCACATCTGTATACTGGCCTACTACACCATTAACCATATCCTTATAATTCGTGCCGTCTTTAGAATAGCTCAAGCGCACATTACTAACTTCACCTGTTACTGTCCACTGAATATTTTGCACCTGATTCACCAACCATGCCTCCCCGCTTGCCGGCGAACTAACCGTGATCAACGGAGGAATAACAGTTACCGAAGGCGTCCAAGTCATCGCTGTAGCCGCGCGCGATGCATCCCTAACCCTTAATTCAACCGCGTAGGTCGAAGCGGTAGGAGCCAATGCCGCTTGCGGCACAGTCCAATTAAATGTGCTATTTTTAGGTAATCCACTTGCAATTACACTCCAACTTACACCGGTTGTTGACCAGGAAATTTCAATATTATCATTTGTGTTAGCCGAAGCAGTCCAAGTAATAGGATTAACCGTACCTACGCGCCAAGGAGTACCTGTCGGAACTGCCATAGTCAGCGTCGGGATACCGCCGATAATAAATGGGTTGGCGGAGATACTGGTGACCTGCCCAGAATAATTATTATCATAAACTCTCACTTTAGCGCTGGAACTAACCGCGTCCGGCACAGCCCATGTCCAACTATTGGCTCCGCTGACATTAGCAACTTCGGTATAACTATTAAGCGCGCTAACTCCGCTGACATAATTCATTTCATACCAGTTTGCGCCGTCAGGAGAGAATTGTAGGTAAACCGGGCTAAAAGTCCCGGTTGAATTCCAGGTTACATCTTCGTTATCCGTAGCCACAAACCCGATACCGGCATTGGTAGGACGGGTTAAGGCGATATTTCCTACTATGTTAAAATCCGCTACAGGGGCGACATCGCCAAGGCTGGCATTGGTATCACGCGTCTTATCCGTAACCCTTATCTTGGCAGCACCTTGTACGGCATTCGAGGGCACAGTCCAGCTCAATGAACCCGGAGCGGATAAATTATCGCCAATGACCGTCCATGTTCCGCCGGTCGCCGACCACTCGACTTTTAAAGCGCCTGCATGCACACCCTCATTAGCAGTCCAAGAGATAGAATACTGCTTATTAAGTTTCCAATTTCCGCTATCCTGGCCAGAAAGCGCGGCAATGGAAATCGTCGGCAGGACTTTGACCGTATAAGTAATTGATGTATTTGCGCTGGCGCCGCGGCCGCTGTGAGTATCTTCAATTTTAATTTTGGTAAGATTACTGCTTACAGCATCTGCGGGAACCGTCCAGTCAAATAAGGTTGTAGTATTTACCAAAGCAGAAGCGCCTGCGCAAGGCGTCCAGTTAGTGTAGGTAGGCGAATCTGTAGAATAGGAAACCTTGGTATTCCCTTTCAAGCTGCCAACCCATGTCCAAGAGATATTTGCCTTATCGCCGACGAAATATTCCGTCTCTCCTGACGGCGGCGTTAAGGTAACATTACTGATCTTAGGCATGTCGATAGTAAAATTGGCGTCAGAAGTGTCATTTGTTGCTGCACCGAATTTAGTTACGCTGACCCGCACCATGCTTCCGATAGCATCCGCGACTGTCCAGTTAAAATTCCCGCTGCTAAGAGAACCTGTATTGGCAGAGATGGTATTGGTATAGTTTAGCCCATCCGTTGCATATTTTAGTACAAACGCCGATGAACCAAACCCTGCCCATGTCCAGGTAATGCTATGTATAGTGCCGACTGTCCAAAGTTCTCCTCCGACAGGAGCGGTCACTTTTATACCGGCAATGGTAAAGTTCCCTTGCGAAGCATCGGATGCCATATAACTTTGGGGGTCTGATATCTTTACCCGCACTGCATTTCCAATAGCATCCGCGACTGTCCAATCAAAAGTTCCCGCAGAAGCAGGTGTAGAAGCAACAATGATATTAGGATAAGTTGCACCGCCATCGCTAGAATATTCCAATTTAACATTGTTTGGATTCCCTGTGGTTGTCCAGGTAATCGCATAAACCGAACCTGCGTTCAAGGTTTCGCCTGTATCAGGAGTAAGCAGATCAAGTGTGCCTTGAGGCGCTACTGAAAAATTGGCGTTGGAAGCATCAGCAACACTGCCATCGCTAACGCTTGAAACTTTTACCTTTATCTGGCTGCCGGTTGATGCAAGAGGCACAGTCCATGTATAGGTACCGCTATTAGCCAAAGAATCGATTATAGATGTCCAGGCAACTCCTGCGTTAGTGGAATATTCCAATTTCACCGGTGAGATACTGCCTTGTGTTGACCAGGTAACATCATAGCCATAACCGACTGTCCAGGCTTCACTGCCATTAGGAGAATTAAGTTTCAGGCCGTTTATGCTAAAATCTGCTAAAGAAGCATTTGTGACCGTAGGCACGCTGACACTTGAAGTGCGTATCCTGGACTGGGTGCCGATAGCTTCTCCGGGAACTGTCCAGGAATAACTTCCATTATCGGTAGCCGAATCTATGATAGAAGTGTAATTCGCCCCCCCATTAATAGAATATTCTAATTTGATATTCCCCATTGCGCCAACCGATGTCCAGGTGATATTGTATGCAGTACCTACGGTCCATGTCCCTCCTCCGTCGGGAGAAAGCAGATTAACTCCGTTTATGGTAAAGTTTACGTCGCTTGAGTCGTTGATCGCAGCAGATGCTGAAGCATCAGAAACCTTGATCCTTGCCTGTGCCCCAATAGCCTCGCCCACAGCTGTCCAGGAATAAGTTGCGTTATTTGCGCTTGAGCCTGTGATTGTAGTATAGCCTCCACCGCC